>Ga0187892_10000609_pt1 | contig 91909 bp, 95 predicted proteins | sample MA1701073metaG_FD_139345 | JGI IMG/M metagenome (GOLD analysis project Ga0187892, IMG submission 139345) | Bio-ooze microbial communities from a basaltic lava cave in the Kipuka Kanohina Cave System on the Island of Hawaii, USA - MA170107-3 metaG ... | reverse complement strand
TGCGGCTACCCCTCTTGGCACCGGGCACTCTCATCACAGCCCGGAATAGGCCGGATACATGTGCGTCTTCCGTGCGGCGGCAACGTCAAAGCCACTTGCGCAGCGGGGGAGGTCCATACATGACGTGTTGGCTCGGCTCTCCGCTGCCGGTCACTTTTCGTGCCGCCGGCGCTAGGGCCGCCACCACGGTTTGGCGCATTCCTCGGCGGCCTGGCTCGGCGTGATGCCGACGTCTCTCAGCATGCGCTCGTCGAGCTCGGCCAGGTGACGACGCTGCGCGGCGCGCGCGTGGCAGCGCACGCACCAAGCGGCGAAGCGGCGGACGATGCCGGGAACGGAGATGCCGGCCGGTTTCCGCGCGGCGGGGCCGCTCAACGAGCGGGCGCTCAACGAGCGGGCGCTCAAGGTGCAAAGGAGCAGCATGGGAACCTCGTCTTTTCTCGTGTGTTGCGGATGGACTCTCGCACAGGCGCGGCCGCCGCGCCCGGAGCATCGCTTCGGTAGCGGCCGAAGGATCGGCGCCGCGCCGAGGGCACGCGGGATCTCCCGTCCTGTCTGGCCTTGAGACACGCGGCCGCCGGGGATCGTGCGGGTATGCTTCGGCTGCGGCCGAAGCGTCGCCTCTTGCGCCGCCCGCGCGCGCGGCACACTTTGGCGCCGTGGTTGTGGGTTCGCAGACGGCGGAAGTGGCGGCGCTGGTGGGCGATCCCGCGCGCGCCAATATCCTGATGGCGCTTTCGGACGGGCGCGCCTTGACCGCGACCGAGCTCGCGTTCCTGGCGCGCATCACGCCGCAGACCGCGAGCGGGCATCTCGCCAAGCTCGTCGACGGGCGGCTGCTCGCCGTCGCCAAGCAGGGCCGCCACCGCTACTTCCGCCTCGCCTCGCCGCTGGTGGGGCGCATGCTCGAAAGCATCAACGCGATGGCGGCCATCGAGGGTCCGCCGCGCCACCGCCCGCGCTCGCCGGCCGACGATGCGTTGCGCCACGCGCGGTATTGCTACGACCATCTTGCCGGCCGGCTCGGCGTGGCGCTCGCCGACGCGCTGGTCGAGCGCGGCCATGTGGAGTTCGGCGAGGACGGCGGCGTGGTGACGCCGACCGGGACGGAGTTCCTGGCCGGGTTCGGCCTCGATCTCGCGATGCGCACGCGCCGCGCGTTCTGCCGGCCGTGCATCGACTGGAGCGAGCGGCGCGCGCACATCGCAGGCGCCGTGGGCGCCGGCCTCGCGTCGCGCTGCTTCGCGCTCGGCTGGCTCCAGCGCATCCGCGACACCCGCGCGCTCAATGTGACTGCGAAAGGCCGCAACGGCCTGCGCGATACCTTCGGTATCGATCTCGCCGCGCGCGATTAGGCGAATTGCGGCCGGCCGCTAGCGGGTTGTCGGTTTGCGCCTATCGCCAAAGCCGCGACGCCGCGACTGAGCCGGCGCGAGGCGTGACTAGAGCGTGTCTAGTGGAATCGGCTGAACCGTAGGGGCGCGCTGCGCGCGCCCTCTCGCCACCGGTCAAATGTCTGATCAGCGCGCAAGATGGTGCGCCGTCTTTGTCGCTTGTGCGGTGTCAGCAGGGCGCGCGCAGCGCGCCCCTACGCGTGAGGCCGCTTCCACCTGAACGCGACGCGCTCTAGCACCACCAGAGGCAGAAGCACTTGTACTGATTGCATGCGAATCTGCAGCAGCCGCCGCGATTGATCGGCATGGCTTCCTCAATCAGCGACGGCTTGCACGCCGATTCCACCGAATTCACGACCGACGGCAGGGCAGCATGCACGGCCGCGGAATTGAACGAGAGCGCCGCCAGCGCCGCAATGAGCGAGGCTATCAATTTCATTGGTCCCTCCGTTCAAAAATCTCATCCGTGATCGTGAGCTTCGCTGACCAGCGGCCAATTCCCCGTTTCACCAATTGCTCAAATTTCCGGTTTCCCAATTGCTGAAGTTTCCGTTGCGATATCGCAGTCACCCCGCCGCCGCATTCGGCACGCCACGGGCCGCAGCGATCGCCGCCCCAGGCGCACCTTCGGGCGCCGGTCTTGGCTCGCGATGACGCCGAAAACGCGAGCGCGTCGGTCTGCCTGACCCCGATGCTCCATTTTCGATGTGATTGCCCTCGCCGACTCGGATGCGGCGCGTTCACGCCGGCGAAAGGGACGCAGCGCGATGCGGGCGAATCGGCGCCCCCGCCTTGAATCCGCCGCAACGCGCCCGTTATGTTGCAACGCAGCATTCACGATTGCGCTGCAATAATCCGGGCATGGAGTTGGCGATGCGGCAACGGGCGGCGGGACTGTTGCGGGCGCTCGGCCGCGCGCTCGCGCCGCGGCCGCCGCTGGCGCTCGGCCTGCAGGGCGGCGGCGCGCTCGGCGCATTCACGTGGGGCGTGCTCGACGGCCTGTTGGCGGCGCCCGGCTTCGCCTGCGCGGCGGCAAGCGGCGCTTCGGCGGGTGCCGTCAACGCCGTGCTGCTCGCCTCGGGGCTGGTGCAGGGCGGGCCGCCGCGGGCGCGCCAGGTGCTGCGCCAATTCTGGGAGCGCGCGAGCCGCAGGACTTCGGCCTATTCCGGCGCCGCGCTCGGCGCCTGGCTCGACCACTGGCGCGAGCGCATGATGTGGCAGGCGGCGCCTCCGGTCTCGCCCTATCACTTCAATCCGCTCAACCACAATCCGCTGCGCGCGATCCTCGCCGACCTCGTCGATTTCGACGCGCTGCGCCGGCCCGGCGCGCCGCGCCTCTTCGTTTCGGCCACCGATGTCGGGACCGGCAAGGCGCGCACCTTCGCCAATCGCGAAATTTCGCTCGAGGCGGTGCTCGCCTCGGCCTGCCTGCCGCAGCTGTTCCACGCGGTCGAGATCGACGGCCGGCACTATTGGGACGGCGGCTTCACGGCCAATCCGCCGGTCGAGCCGCTCGCGAAGTTCGCGCGCCGCGCGCATCTGTTGTTCGTGATCCTCAACGCGAGCGCGGCGCCCGAGCTGCCGAAATCGGCGACCGGCATCGCCAATCGCCTCCACCAGATCATGGGCAACGCCACGCTGTTCCGCGAGTTGAAGGGCGTCGGCCGCTACGAGAAGATCGAACTTTCCGACTACGCGCGGCTCGATTCGGCCGGCCACAAGCTCAACAACGATTGGCCGTTCATCGAGCGGCTCTTCGCGCTCGGCCAGCGCGCGGCCCGGGATTGGCGCGACGGTCCGGCGCGCCGGAGGGCGACGCGCTGACCCGCGGCGCCGGCGGGTCGAAACAACGGCTCGCGGGTATCACCCCTTCCGCGCCAGCATCAGCTTCTTCGTTTCGGCGATGGCCCTGGCCGGGTTGAGGCCCTTGGGGCAGGTGTTGGAGCAGTTCATGATCGTGTGGCAGCGGTAGAGGCGGAACGGGTCCTCGAGCGCGTCGAGGCGCTCGCCGGTCTCCTCGTCGCGGCTGTCGGCGATCCAGCGATAGGCCTGCAGCAGCACGGCCGGCCCCAGATAGCGGTCGCTGTTCCACCAATAGGAGGGGCACGCGGTGGTGCAGCAGAAGCAGAGGATGCACTCCCAGAGACCGTCGAGCTTGGCGCGCTCCGGCTCGCTCTGGAGGCGCTCGCGCGCGGGCGGCGGGCTCTTGCTCTTCAACCAGGGCTCGATCGCGGCGAGCTGCGCGTATGCATTGGTGAGGTCGGGCACGAGGTCCTTCACGACTTCCATGTGCGGCAGCGGATAGACGGCAACGTCGCGCTTCACGTCCGAGATGTATTTCGTGCAGGCGAGCGTGTTGGTGCCGTCGATGTTCATGGCGCAGGAGCCGCACACGCCCTCGCGGCAGGAGCGGCGGAAGGTGAGCGTGGCGTCGACCTCGTTCTTGATCTTGATGAGCGCGTCCAAGACCATCGGCCCGCACGCGTCGAGATCGACCTCGTAGGTGTCGAGGCGCGGGTTTTCCCTGGTGTCGGGATCGTAGCGGTAGACGCGGAATTTCTTCGTGCGCTTGGCGCCGGCCGGCGCCGGCCAAGTCTTGCCTTGCTTGATCCTCGAGTTCTTGGGCAGCGTGAATTCGGCCATACTTCGTCTCGCTTAAGCTGCGAACTTGGTGATCTCGACTTCGCTGCCGTCCGACAGAATTCGTTCGGCTTGTTCGTACAGCGATTGAGCAGTTTTCTCGTCGAAACAGGTTTCTCCGCACTGTTCGCAGATATCCGCCGGAACGTCGCGGATGACCGCCACGCGACCATCGCGGTCAACCACGTATGTGGTGTGTCCGGGCTTTGTCGTACCATTCTTGCATGTTGTGCAGCGCATCTTACCGGCGCCGCCGGAAGCCGGCGGTCCACTCTGTGGGCTCTGGGTCGTAGGCGGTCATTATCCGGCAAATCCCTGTGGTGGGCTCTCGTATCACGGCGACATGCAGGGCGCGGCCTTCGAGCCCAGCATCAGATGCACGGTTTCGCCTTCCTCTTCGCGAACTTCGATTACCTCGCCGTTTCTAACCACGTCAAATACGGCAGACGGCGTGATTTGCCGTTGCTGCATCCGATAGAGAAGATGCTTGGTGAGCGAAAAACCGGCGCATTCCATTCATCGCACACCAAGTTCAGCGTTCGTCACCTCAATACACCCGCTCCTTCGGCGGGAAGCTCTGCACGTCGTTGGTGAGCGTGTTGAGGTGCACCGGGCGGTAGTCGAGCGTCACGTTGCCCTTCTCGTCGCACCAGCAGATCGTGTGCTTCATCCAGGCCTTGTCGTCGCGCTTCGGGAAATCCTCGCGCGCGTGCGCGCCGCGGCTCTCGGTGCGGTTCTCGGCCGAGACGATGGTCGCCATCGCCTGATACATGAGGTTGTCGAACTCGAGCGTTTCGGCGAGGTCCGAGTTCCAGATCAGCGAGCGATCGGAGACGCGGATGTCCTGCTTGCCCGCCCACACCTCCCGGAGCTTGGCGACGCCCTGCCTCAGGAGCTCGCCGGTGCGGAACACCGCGCACTCGCGCTCCATGATCTTCTGCATGTCGAGCCGGAGCTTGGCGGTGGGCGTGCCGCCGTTGGCGTGGCGCAGGCGGTCGAAGCGGTCGAGCGCGAGGTCGGTGACGCCGTTCTTGAGCGGCGCGTGCTTCTCGCCGGGCGCGATGATCTCGGCGCAATGGAGGGCCGCCGCGCGCCCGAACACGACGAGATCGAGCAGCGAGTTCGAGCCGAGGCGATTGGCGCCGTGCACCGAGACGCAGGCGTTCTCGCCGATGGCCATCAGGCCGGGCACGATCGCGTCGGGGTTGCCGTTCTTAAGCGTCACCGCCTCGCCTTTGTGGTTCGTCGGCACGCCGCCCATGTTGTAGTGAACGGTGGGCACGATCGGGATCGGCTCCTTGGTGACGTCGACGCCGGCGAAGATGCGCGCGGTCTCGGAGATGCCGGGCAAGCGCGAGTGCAGCGTATCGGCGGGCAAGTGCTCGAGATGGAGGTGGATGTAGTCCTTCTCCGGCCCGCAGCCGCGGCCCTCGCGGATCTCGATCGTCATCGCGCGGCTCACCACGTCGCGCGAGGCGAGGTCCTTGGCCGAGGGCGCGTAGCGCTCCATGAAGCGCTCGCCGGCGGAATTCGTGAGATAGCCGCCCTCGCCGCGCGAGCCCTCGGTGATGAGGCAACCGGCGCCGTAGATGCCGGTCGGGTGGAACTGCACGAACTCCATGTCCTCGCAGGGCAGGCCCGCGCGGAGCGCCATCGCGTTGCCGTCACCGGTCTGCGTGTGGGCGCCGGTGCACGTGCGGTAGACGCGGCCGTAGCCGCCGGTGGCGAGCACGGTCTGGTGCGCGCGGAAGCGGTGGATCTTGCCGTCGTCGAGATTCCAGGCGACGACGCCGAGCACGCGCCCCTCCTCGACCAAGAGATCGAGCGCGAAATATTCGATGAAGAACGCGGCGTTGAAGCGCAGGCTCTGCTGATAGAGCGTGTGCAGGATCGCGTGGCCGGTGCGGTCGGCCGCGGCGCAGGTGCGCTGCGCGATGCCGCGGCCGTAATTCGTCGTCATGCCGCCGAACGCGCGCTGGTAGATTTTGCCCTCGGGCGTGCGGCTGAACGGCACGCCGTAATGCTCGAGCTCGATGATCGCGTCGGCCGCCTCGCGGCACATGTATTCGATCGCGTCCTGGTCGCCGAGCCAGTCGGAGCCCTTGACCGTGTCGTACATGTGCCAGCGCCAATCGTCCTCGCCCATGTTGCCGAGCGCCGCCGAGATGCCGCCCTGCGCCGCCACGGTATGCGAGCGCGTCGGGAACACCTTGGTGATGCACGCGGTCTTCAAGCCCTTCTCGGCCATGCCGAACGTTGCGCGCAGGCCCGCGCCGCCGGCGCCGACGACGACGACGTCGTAGAAGTGATCGGTGATCTCGTAGGCCTTCGTGCCGGCCATCGTCAGTCAATCTCCAGGAGCTCGTAGGGGCGGCTCCCCGACCCGCCCTGTCTCCACCGCCGCAGCGCTGGCAACGAAGCGAAGATCGCAGGGAGGCAGGGAGACCGGGAGAAGAGCCAGTGCAGCGCCCTGCGGGCGCGATCAATCGACCTCCCCGCCTCCCCGCCTCCCTGCAATTTATCCTTTCGCGTCGCGAGCTTCGTGCCGTGCGCAGCAAGGGCGGGTCGGGGACCCGCCCCTACGTCAGATTCGTCGCGCGATCTAGCCATCACGGTCCGCCAAACGCGATGCGCAGCACCGAGACGATGCCGATGCCGGCGAGGACCACGCAGGCGAGTTTCACGATGAGGATCGACGCCACCTTGGCGCCTTCGCGGTGGACATAGTCCTCGATCACGACCTGCACGCCCAATTGCGCGTGATGGAAGGTGGCCGCAATCAGCAGCACGAGGAGCGTCGCCGAGACCGGGTTCCTGACCCAGGCGGCGAACGCTGCGTGGTCCTTGCCGACGAGCGCCACCACGCTCACCACGAACCAGATCGCGAGCGGGATCAGCGCCAGCGCGGTTACGCGCTGCATCCACCAGTGGTGCGTGCCGTCCTTGGCCGAGCCGAGACCGCGCACTTTGCCGAGCGGGGAGCGGAACTGCATCGCCGCTATCTCGCCATGTAGCCGGCGATCCAGGCGGCCAGCGCGGCCGCGAGCGTGGCGACGACGACCGCGATGCCGGAGAGCCAGCCGGTGCGCAGCTCGAACCCCTTGCCGGCGTCCCAAGCCAAATGCCGGATGCCGTTGAACAGGTGATAGAACAGCGCCACGGTCCAGCCGAACAGAAGCAGGCGCCCGAACCAGCCGCCGATCAGGATATTGGCACGCAAGTATGTTTCTGGCCCGCTCGCCGCCGCCCAGAGCCAGTAGACCAGCAGCAGCGTGCCGGCGGCGAGCGCCAGGCCGGTGATGCGGTGGAGGATGGAGAGCGCCATCGTCCACTGCCAGCGATAGATGCCGAGATGGGGCGAAAGGGGGCGCCTCGGCGCCGCGGACGAAGGGCTGGCCATAAGCCTCGATCTTGCGGTGGCTGCCGGCGCGACCGCGACGGCCGCGGCGAGAATCCGGGAGATTGGCGATTGCGGCCGAGCGACTACGCCTGCTCGCGGGCGCGACGGAGTGCCGTAAATTTGTGCCCGTGGCGGCATGTGAGTCAACCGCTCCGCGCTGCGCTGCAAACATGCCGCGGCCCCCTCCACCGCTGGGGACAAGCGACGGCGAAACAAGCGCGTCGGCAAGAGCACTTAGCCGCCGAGCGGCGCGCCTTGCGGATCGGCTGTCGCTCATGCTGCTTCGGCGCGGTGCAACATGTGTGGATGAACCTCTGAACAACCGTCCTTATTGACAAACTTATCCCGAGATCGTCCCACAGCTTTCTGTTGCGCATCGGTGAAACGCCGATTGCATGCGCGCGGCACCCGCGCCAGCTTGCGCGCCGGCGATGGGGACGAGGTTCGACGGTTCCGCGGCATGCTCATCCCGCCGCGTGCCCGAGGTCTCCGGCCGGGTCAGCCCGGCCGCGCAGGGGATCCCAGGGGAGGGCTTGTCGGTTTTGGCCGCGGCCAGTCTCGGGCGAACCCCGCTGCGGGAGCGCCGCGCTATGCGCGGAGGCTCGTGCCCACGCAGCGGTTCGCGCTCGTAGTGCCGCTCGCCCCGATGGGCGGCGCTCCGAGCAGGGACCAATGCACCGCATCGCCGCGGTCGGCCCGGGTGGGTGCTGCGGTTCACCGGGGACGACGGAGAGGCGTCAGGGTCCGCCGCGCGCCTGCACCAAGCGACGACGGCTTCTTGCGAGAGCACGAAGCTTGGTCGAACAGGGTGCGTGTGCAGCCGCGGCGGCGGCGGAGCTAAAGCCTGGCAACGGGTTTCGTCCGCCGTTCCCCTGACGCCTCTTTCTTTTCCCGGCAACGCCCTCGCCGACTTATACCAGCGATCCTATGTTTTCAGCATCATCCCGACCGGAGCGAGCCGCTCTTGCGGCTCGCGAAGCGGAGGGATCGTGCGAGACGCGAGGCCTTGCCTCGCTTACCGCCAATTCGCGCGAAGGCGCGAATTGGCCAGAAGGCCCGCACTTGCGGGCCGACGCGATCCCTCCACTCCGCGGCCGCGCCAAGGAGCGCGCCCGCTCCGGTCGGGATGACGGGTGAAAACAAAGGCTCGCGGGTATTATAGCCCTTTGCGCGAGAAATGCCCGCGGCGGCCGAGCGGATCGGTTTCGTCGCATGATCGGGGAGCAAGAATATGTGGCGGGCACGATCCTTCGTCTGATCGAGGGCCGGCCGCGCGATATCGGCGTTCCGGTCCGCCGCATTCTGCCGGCCGCCGGCCACCGCATGGTGGGGCCGTTCATCTTCCTCGACCACATGGGCCCGGTCGCGATGCCGCCGGGCCGGGGCATGGACGTCCGCCCGCATCCGCATATCGGCCACGCCACGGTCACCTATCTCTTCGAAGGCGAGATCGAGCACCGCGACAGCCTCGGCGTGGTCGAGACGATTCGCCCCGGCGACGTGAACTGGATGGTGGCGGGCCGCGGCATCGTCCATTCCGAGCGCACGGGCGCCGAGCTGCGGCGGCGCGGCGTCGCCATGAACGGCATCCAATCCTGGGTGGCGCTGCCGCGCGCGCACGAGGAAACCGCGCCCTCGTTCCGGCATCATCCCAGGGCGAGCCTGCCGGCGCGCGGGGCCGGCGGTGTCGCGCTGCGCCTCATCGCCGGCACGCTGCTCGGCCTGCGCTCGCCGGTCGAGGTGTTCTCGCCGACCTTCTACGCCGATCTCGCGATGGAGGGCGGCGCCGAATTCGCGCTGCCGCCCGAGCACGCGGAGCGCGCCGCCTACGTCGCCGACGGCGAGATTGCCGTGGGCGGCGACGTCGTGGCAGCGGGCGCATTGGCGGTGTTCGCGGCGGGCGGCACCCTCGCGTTGCGCGCGCGCATGCCGAGCCGCGTGATGATCTTGGGCGGCGCGCCGATGGATGGCGAGCGGTTCATCTGGTGGAATTTCGTTTCGAGCGCGCTCGAACGCATCGAGCGCGCCAAAGGCGATTGGGCGGGAGGGCGCTTCGTGCACGTGCCGGGCGATCCCGAGGCGATACCGCTGCCGGACGATCCGCCGCCGCGCGGGCGCCGCCGGGCGCAGTAGAATCTTACTGACCTTCGCCGTAGCGAAAGCCGATCGCAAGACGGGCCCCGGTCGCGCGCGCGAAACGCCGCAGCGTGTTCATCGAAGGCTTGGCGCGCCCGCCCTCGAGCCGCGCGATGACCGACTGCGAAGTGCGCATGCGCTTGGCCACCTGGGCCTGCGTGAGCCCAGCCCGTGCGCGCGCCTGGATCATGAGGCGAGCAAGCTCGAATTCGTCGCCGAGCGCGGCGTACTCCTTCCTGTATTCCGAATCCTTGTTCCACAGGCGATGGAGCGTGCGAAGCTTGGTCATGGCAAGAGCTCCTGTGCGCGGCGCATAGCGAGCTCGATCTCGCGCGCGGGGTCTTCTCCGTCTTCTTCACAAAGACGCGGACCACGACGACACGTTGCCCGCGTGCGGTAACATAGAGGGCGCGCGCGATACGATTGGCGCCCGCCAGACGCTTTTCCCGCAACGGACCTTTGATATGCCTGACGTGCGGCTCATGCATCCGCTCGAGGCCGATCGCCTCGATGAGTTGGCCGATCCGCACAAACCGTGCTCGTAACTCGGGCGATAGCGCGGCAAGCTCCTCGTCGACAGCCTCATTAGGAGTTTCAAGACCACGGCAAATCCCTTGTAAAGAGACCATTGACTTATATGTCAATACGCGATGAGATCAACTACTGGCTCGGGAAGAAACGTCTTTACCAAGTTTTCCCGAGGCTTACAGGTGCTCCGGTTATCCGGACGCTGTTCGTCACGGACGACGTTAATCGGCTCGTTCAAGGGCCTTGGAGTATCGATGTGGCAAACTGTGGGCGGCATTCGACCGCTTTATAGAGGGACGGCTAGTCACGGTAGCTCGACGCCCCTTTCGGAAACGGCGGACTGCCTATCTTGCTCGCGTCGCGCCCGTGCGCGATGAGGTTTGGGACGCGTCCTAGACCCGCATCCCGGCTTACGGATTTTTGGCCGGTTCACCGAGCAAGACACTTTTGTGGCCTTGACGTGGGCGCCTCGCGAAGTCCTGAACAATCCGAGCGACTGGCGACGAGAGTGCCAGCGCTGCTTAGCAGTGTGGAGACAGCTCTTTCGTACCTATCAACCGCTCTCGAAAGCCTATGTCCATGCCTACATCTCAGCAAACGCAGTTCCTGTCTGAAATTATTTCCGGACAGCCAATTCCACTTGGTAGGCTTGTCTATTTCAGGCAGCGATTTGTAGACAGATTGTATGAAACCGTTCTTTCGGAATTTCTGGACAAATCTAGCCATGGCTTGACGAAGGCAGAGGTCGCGCGCCGTATTGGAAGAAAGCCGGAGCAAATTACGCGCTGGCTTGGAGCGCCCGGCAACTGGACGCTAGAGACCGTAAGTGATCTTTTGCTGGCAATATCCGCTGCGGAATTGAACTTCGGAGTCTCTCCGCTTGCGGATCGCGCTCCGCGAAATTTTCTTGGACCCGATTGGATTGTCAGCGGCGAAATTCTCACATCAAAGCCTGACGAAACCCTTCCAGTGGTCGCAAGTGCTGCAACTACGGCTCCCAACATTCGCATCGCCGTGAAGCCTGATGTCTGAGCAAAAAGGCAAAATCAAGCCCATTGCGTTGCTCCTTTGCGATGACGTTAGGAAGGAGGTTACGCAAAAAGAAATATATGTCGGTGTTTTTACGCACGGCGTTGCCGTCACGAACGTCCCCGCGCAGTTGGTTCTCAGCGTGGTATTTCTCTTTGAGTCCGTCGCGATAGGCGAGGTAGAGATTGAGATCGAATTTCGCGACCCAGACGGCAATTCGATGGGAAAGATAGGCGCCTCAATTCACATTACCGGCGTCTCCAAACCCATGCACTTTGAAACGATGGCAATCAGTGGCCTAATCGTTCGCCTCCCGAAAGCTGGCGACGGTAGCGTTGTTGTTCGTCAAAACAACGGAGAATGGGAGAAGGTCAGGGGCTTCGATATCCAGGTGCTAAAGACACTCCCTGGTCAGGATGCTATCCCCCGCGCTTCCATCTTGCAGCCGCCGCCCTTCGAGCAATCTCAGCCCGCTTCCTCTTAGGTAAACTTCCGGCACGCGCCGCGCCGCCCTTTCGCCCGAGCGCGACCGCCGCCGGGTCTTTCCGCTCATCTAAGGGGCGGCGCATCCTCGGTTATCTCGCCCGTGGCAATGCGCATGACGTGAACGGCATTACCGATCACGTCGGCGGGGCGGCGCTTGCCTTTCGGTCCTCTCGGCATGGCGCCAAGATGATGCTTAGCGGTAAGCTCTGCAAGCGCCTACGGGTTGCGGCTCATCGGCGCGCAATTTCAAACTGAGACAGTGCCGCACGGGCAGATGCACGAGGCCGCGCACCGCTGGTGGCACGGCGACCGCCGCCCGCACACGAGCGGCAACCGCGCCTTCGACGAGTATCGCGAAGACACGCTGCGCCGGCTCGAAGACGAGCAGCGCGAGTTCCGCGACGTCCTCGACCGCTTGCGCCATGCGAAGGACAAGGCCGAGTTCGACCAGTTCATGGCCGACCGGCGGCGCCCGCGCGACGAGCCGCCGCCTCCTCCGCCGGGCGAGCCCTCCCCGCAGCCGCAGTGATACCGACGCAGGAACGAACGGCGCGCCCGCTCACCGAGTGGGGCGCGCCGCTTCGCTTGGACCAGCACCGCTTTTTGGCTCAAGCCGCGCTCCACTGTGCGAGCGCTTCGCGCGCGGTGCGATAGCCGATCTCCGCGATGTCCTCGACGCGGTCCCAATCGAGCAGGCGGAAGCCTTCGACCCTGGGCTCGATGAAGAGATCGGCCGCGCTCCGGAGCGCATCGAGCCGCCCCACTGTATTGAGCGTGCCGGCGTGCATGAGCGTTTGCACGATGCTGGGGAGGCGATAGCCGGGCTCCGCGTCCTTGGCGCCCCAGCCGAACAGGGACGGCCGCCGCTGCGCTCGCGCGCGGCGCGGCGCCAGGCCCTTGGCGAAGGTCACGTTGACGGCGATCACCTTGATCTCGCCGCGCCGGCGCATCGGCCCGATCGGCAGATTGTCGAGCACGCCGCCGTCGACCAGCAACTCGCCGTCGCGCGCCACCGGCGGAAAGATTCCCGGAATCGAGATCGAGGCGCGGAGCGCCTCCCAGAGCATTCCGCGGCGATGCACGCAGACCTGCCCGGTGGTGAGGCTCGACGAGACGCAGAAGAAATCGACCGGAAGGTCCTCGATGCGCCGGTCGCGGAACTGCGCCTGGAGCGCGCGCTCGGCCTTGCGCCCGGCGATCAGCGAGATGCGCGGCATCGTGAAATCGCTGGTGGGATTGTTGTCGCGAAATTTCCCGAACACCGAGAGCATCTGCGCGTGGTCCCAACCCATCGCGCATGTGGCCGCCACCAGCGCGCCCTGGCTGGTGCCGCCGAGGCGATCGATCGGGATGCCGGCCTCGGCCAGCGCGCGGATGACGCCGATATGCGCCATGCCGCGCGCGCCGCCGCCGCCGAGCACGAGGCCGACGCCGTGCCCGGAGAGGAGGCGCGCCACGCGCTCGCTGTCGCCCGGCGCCCCGAGCCGGAGGTTGAAATGGACGGCGCCCGGAAAGGCATCGAGCCACTCGGCGGAGCGCGCCGGGGCTGCGTCGTCCACGCGGCAGAGGACGAGGCCGATGCTCGCCCAATCGGGAATGGCGCCGGCGGCGCGCGCGGGCGGCGCCCTTGCCGGATCGGCGCAGACCAGCACCATGTCGGCTTGGCGCACGCAGAGGCCGCTCCAGTCCGACGCCGCGCGGCTGCCAGGGCGGCCGCCGACGAAGAGGATGAAATCGTGCTCCGCCTCGAGCTTCTGCGCCCATTCGGCGAAATCCGCTGCCGGCGCGTCGGAAGCGCTCGCGACGGCCACACTGCCGTAGCGGCCGAGCGCGGCGGCCAGCTTCGCAGCGACGGCATTCGTATCGATGCCTTCGCCGCCGGGGATCAACGTGAGGCACGAGGCGGCCTTGCGAATTTGCCCGGGGCGCGACGCGCCGCCGAGGCGGCGCGCCAGCAGCACCGCGATCGGCGCCAGAAACTGCGGGTGATCGCGCAGGATGCGCTCGAGCGCCGCGCGCTGCAAACGGGCGAGGCGGCAGTTGCGGATCGCGACGACGGTGGCCGAGCGGATATCGCCGGTGAGCGCCGCCATCTCGCCGACGCTTTCGCCGGCGACGATCTCCGCGACGATCCTGACGCCACCCGCCTGCGCGCGCTGCACGCGCAGGCGCCCGCTCAGCACGAAATAGAGGGCGTCGCCGGGATCGCCTTCGCGGAACAGAGTATCGCCGCCGCTGACCTCGACCGCCTCGACCGCGGCGGCGATGGCGCCGATGAGCGCCGGCGGCATTCCGGCAAGCAGCGCAGACCGGCCGAGCGCATCGATGAGCGCGGTCATGGGCGCGCGCCGGCCGCAGCATCGAATCCGCGGCGCGGCGATACGCGACGGCCAACCCATCGTAACGACGGCGCCCGCATGGCGCGCTCCACGCGAAGGCTGACGCCATTCTAAGCCCCTTCTCCCCGGGGAGAAGGGGTTGGGGATGAGGGGGAGTCCGTGACCTTCCAACGGGGCCAGACTCAACGACGCTGCAGAAGTGAAGATCCTTCCCCTCACCCCCTGCCCCCTCGCCCCAGGGCGAGGGGGACTAGCCCCGGCGCGGGATGAGGGCGGTGTAGTCGAAGTCGAGCACGATTTCGGGCAGGTGCTTGCCGTCCGCGCCCTTATAGGGGAAGTCGGCGCAGGCGCGGTTCTTGACCGCGACCGTGCGCAGGCGCAGCGCGCCCACGTCGGTGCGGCCGGGCAGCGTCAGGCGCTCGAGCACTTCGCTCCAGGCGTAGATCGTATCGCCGGCGAAGACCGGGTTCACGTGCTGGCCGCCGTTGATCGCGGCGATGCGGAACGCATTGGCGAGCCCGTTGAACGAGAGCGAGCGCGCGAGGCTGATGACATGGCCGCCATAGACGAGGCGCTTGCCGAAGCGCCCCTCGGCCTCGGCGTGCTGGTTGAAGTGCACGCGCGCGGTGTTCTGGTAGAGCCGCGTCGCCAACTGGTGCTCGGCCTCCTCGATCGTCATGCCGTCGACATGGTCGATGCGCTCGCCCGCCGCGTAGTCTTCCCAGAGATGGCGCGAGCCGGCGGCGGCGCGGTCGTAGCCGTTGATCTTGATGCCGTTGAGGCCCCGCAGGTCCGCGGCGGCGACGGCGCCCGGGAGATTGGGGATTTGCTCGCCGGGCGCCTTCGTCAATTCGTCGCGTTTCCTGACCATCACCCAGCGCACGTAGCGCAACACTTCCTCGCCGCGCTGATTGGCGCCGGTCGTGCGCACATAGACGACGCCGGTCTTGCGGTTGGAGTTTTCCTTGAGCCCGATCACCTGCGAGCGCGCCGAAAGCGTGTCGCCCGGAAACACCGGCGCGCCGAACACGCCGGCTGCGTAGCCGAGATTGGCGACCGCGTTGAGCGAGATGTCCGGCACCGACTTTCCGAAGACGGTGTGGAACACCAGCAGGTCGTCGACCGGCGCCTGCGGAAAGCCGAGCTTCTCGGCGAACGCATCCGAGCTGTGCAGCGCGAAGCGGCCGCCGTAGAGCGCGGTGTAGAGCGCCGTGTCGCCGTCGGTGAGCGTCCTCGGCGTCGCGTGCGTGATCTCCTGGCCGAGCCGGAAATCCTCGAAGAAATTGCCGGTGTTGGTCTTGGTCATTTTGCGGCGGCCCGAATGAGCAGGGGCAATGGCGGGAGCCTAGCCGCAGTTCGCGCGCCGCCGGAATGGAATCATGTCGCGCCCGTAGGGCTGCGATGTCGCAGGGCCCGCCGGAACCGCGCCGACCGCGCGCGCGTTGCTTCCATAAGAGCCATGGCCACGGCGCACAGGACCCCGCACGAGAAGGCGCGTCAAGAGCTCGAAGCGGCGGTCGCCGAGGCTGCGGGGTGCCGGCGCTGCCCGCTCTACGCCAACGCGACGCAGACTGTTTTCGGTGAAGGCCCGCCCGGCGCGCCCATCATGCTCGTCGGCGAGCAGCCGGGCGACAAGGAAGACGTCGCCGGCCGCCCATTCGTCGGCCCCGCCGGGAAGATTCTCGACCGCGCGCTGGCCGATGCCGGCATTGCACGCCACGACACCTACGTGACGAACGCGGTCAAGCACTTCAAGAACGAGCCGCGCGGCAAGCGCCGCATCCACAAGCGTCCGAACGCGGCCGAGATCGAGCAGTGCCGCTGGTGGTTCGAGCGCGAGATCGCGATCGTGAAGCCGGCGCTGCTCGTGGCGCTCGGCGCCACCGCCGCGCGCACGCTGCTGGGGCGCGCGGCGCGCGTGCAGAAGGAGCGCGGGCGCCTCCAGGCGGGCGCCGAGGGCATTCCGGTGTTCATCACGCTCCATCCCTCGGCGCTGCTGCGCATCCGCGAGGACGACGAGCGCGAGCGCGAATACAAGCGCTTCGTCGCGGATTTGAGGGCGGCGAAACGGTTCCTGGTGAAGCAGGCGGCGTAACGGGCGTCGGCGCCGGCCCTCACTTCCCAAATCGCGCCAAGGGGCGCGATTTGGGCCCCTTCTCTCCCAGAGGGAGAGAGAAGTCAGTGGGCGCGGCGCAATTCTTCTCTCTCCCTTCGGGAGAGAAGGGGCCCATCGGCGCTTGCGCCGATGGGAAGTGAGGGCAGAGCGCGGGAGGTCCTCCCGCGCGCGTCACTCCGCCGAACGGTTGAACAGCAACGCGGCGGGATCGCGCCGGGCGCTCTCTTCGCTGCAGGCCGGGCCGAGGCGGGTCTCGAGCCGGGGGTAGCGCACGGCGAGCTGCGCGAGCGAGACGAGCTCGGGGATACGCGGACGCGCGACGCAGATTGCGCCCGCCACGCCCCACGCCGCCTCGAACGCGAGCGGCGCCTCGACATCGCAGCGGCGCACGCCGAAGCGGTCGCAGACGAAGACGATCGTGCCCTCGCGCGTCGCCGTGCTGCCGTCGCCGCCATAGTCCGCGCGCGTCATGTAAACGCAGGTCTGGTGCAAGTCGCGCAGCGGCGGCCCGCCCGCCTGCTCCTCCCAGGGCCGGTAGCCCCAGCGGATGCATTTGCCGATGGCGCCGCTGGTGCAGGTGAGGTCGAAACCGCCGCGGCCGTCGGGCACCGGAAAGCCGCGGCTGCGGCCCTGGGCGTCGGGCGCGCAAAGATCGACCGGCTTGCCGCCTTGGTCCTTGACCACGAGATGATGGAGCACGACGCGCCCCCCGACCGCGTCGCGGTCGTCCTCGACGCTGCGGATGGTGACGTCGATCGCGCGTCCCCGAGCGCTGACCCGCAACGTGGCGCCGACCAGCTCGGCGCTGCGCAAGGCGCGGCCATCGGCCATCAGCAGCACGAATTCCGTGCCCTCGGCGGTCAGGCGCCCCTGCGCGAAGCTCATGGCCGGCGCGGCCGCCGCCGCCAGCATCGCCGCCAGTCCGAGCTTGAAGGTCGCCGAGGTCATGACCGCGCTCCGGCCTTCTCCGCGGCAAGAATAACCGATGAACGCATGATACCAACCGCGTTCCGGCCCGATATCTCGCGTCGTCTTTCTGAGGCCGGCCCTTGGCGGCCGAAGAATCTCTCGGCAACGGCGCAAGGTGCCGAAACCGAGGCTTCCGGCCCAGAAATGCTTCGCGCCCCAAGCGGGGCGCTCAGCATGACGGGTTTGTGGAGAGCGCCGACGCGCCGCGATCACCCGCCCCAATTCCGCGTTAGGTCCTTGCGCTGCTGTTCCAACCTTTTTTCCGCCTGACTCCTGACGTTCCCAGCTGGCTGCACGATGACAGGCTGCTGCAGGGCTTCCGGGCGGATGCCGTCGAGTTGCGTGCCGTTCTCCCCGCACATCCATTTCTGGCAGCCGCCAGCGGTGCCGTCGATGCGAGGCTGCTGCAGGCCTTCGAGGCGGAGGCCGTCGAGTTGCGTGCCGTTCTCCCCGCATATCCATTTGAAGCAGCCGCCAGCGGCGCCGTCGATGCGAGGCTGCTGCAGGCCTTCGAGGCGGAGGCCGTCGAGCTGCGTGCCGTTGTCCCCGCATATCCATTCGGGGCACCCGGCAGCGTTGGCGGCGTTGACGGCGGCAAGAGAGAGGAACGCGCCGGCGGCGAGCCGCGCGGCGAGGCGGGCGATGGTCTTCGTCGAAGTCGTCGTCATGGCTCGGTCTCCTCGGTTCCGGAAAATCCGGTGCGAATGATGGCCGAAACATACCGTCGGCCCGCCTTGGCCGCTGTGAGGGCTGTCACGAAAAGGACGAAATTGAGCCGGCCCCCAGCGGCATCGCGGCGCGCAGCGGCGCGGCCCGGACGACGCGCGGCGCCGGCCCGGACGACGCGCGGCGCCGGCCCTCACTTCCCATTCGCTGCCAAGGGGCAGCGAATGGGCCCCTTCTCTCCCAGAGGGAGAGAGAAGAGAGAGAAGTGAGTAGGCGCGGCGCAGTTCTTCTCTCTCCCTTCGCGAGAGAAGGGGCCCGTCGCTCGCCACTTGGCGAGCGATGGGAAGTGAGGGCATCCCCCGGACGATCCTACGCCTTCTCCAGTTCCTCGATCCGCTCCGCCAGCGCGACGACGCGCTGCGCGTTCTCGACGTGGAGGTTCTCGATCAGCTTGCCGTCGACGAGCACCACGCCCTCGCCCTTGGCTTCGGCCTCGGCGTGCGCGGCGATGATCTTCATCGACCAAGCGATTTCGTCCGACGAGGGCGCGAAGGCCTGATTGGCGCCTTCCACCTGCTTCGGATGGATGAGGGTCTTGCCGTCGAAGCCGAGCTCGCGGCCTTGCTTGCAGGCATATTCGAAGCCCGCGTCGTCGGCGAGATCGAGATGCACGCCGTCCACGATCGCGATGCGGTTGGCGCGCGCGGCGAGCAAACACAGGCCGAGGCTCGTCAGCATCGGCAGGCGCTCTTTCGTGTGCGCGGCGTGCAGGTCCTTGGCCAGATCCGACGTGCCCATCACGAGGCAGATCATGCGCGAGTTGGAGCGCGCGATCTCGGCCGCGTTCAACACGCCCATCGGCGTTTCGATCATCGCCATCAGCGCGAGATCGTCCGGCGCCTTGTATTCCTCGAGCAACGCCCCGACGTGCTGCACCTGCGCAGCACTTTCGACCTTGGCGATGAGGATGGCGTGAGCGCCCGCCTTGGCGAGGGCCAGCACGTCCTCATGGCCCCAGCCGGTATCGAGGCTGTTCATGCGGATCACGAGCTCGCGCTTCCCGTAACCGCCGGCCTTGACCGCCGCCACGACCTGCTTCCGCGCCGCCTTCTTGGCATCGGGCGCCACCGCATCCTCGAGGTCGAGGATCAGCGCATCGGCCGGCAGGTTTTTGGCCTTCTCGAGCGCCCGGGCGTTTGCGCCGGGCATGTAGAGCATGGAACGGCGCGGCCGCGCGATCGCGGCTTCGAGCGCCTCGTTGACCAGCGGCATGCGCGCAGTACTCTCTTCGTGCGGGTGCGGGCCGTGCGAGAATGAAGGTTTAGCCTTTTTTCGCCTGGCTCGGCTATGAGATGCATTGCGCAGCGGTGCTAAGCTTGGGGACGGCCGGAGCGGGACCATCCGGCCGGAAGGGCAAGGGATGCCGATTCTCTCGATCCAATCGCACGTCGCTTACGGGCGCGTGGGCAATCGCGCCGCGGTGTTCGCGCTGGAGCGGCTCGGCCATGAAGTTTGGCCGGTCAACACGGTGAACTTCAGCAATCACCCGGCGATGGAGAGCTGGAAGGGCGGCATCCATCAGGCCACCGACATCGCCGAGATCATCGACGAGATCGAGAAGCGCAAGGCCTTTCCCCACTGCGCCGCCGTCATCTCGGGCTATATCGGCGACGCCGCGATCGGCCGCGCCGTGCTCGATGCGGTGAGGCGCGTGCGCAAGGTGAACCCGCGCATGTTCTACGCGCTCGATCCGGTGATCGGCGACGCGCCGCGCGGCACCTACGTCGCGGCCGGCGTACCCGAGTTCTTCCGCGACGACGCGGTGCCCGAGGCCGATATCGTGCTGCCCAATCCCTACGAGCTGGCGCTGCTCTCGGGCCAGACCATCACGACGGTCGATCAGGCGGCCGGCGCCGCGGCCGATCTCCTGAAGCGCGGGCCGGAGATGGTGGTGGTGAAAGGGCTGCGCCACGGCAGTTCGATCAGCGCGCTGCTCGTTTCGGGCACGCAGGCCTGGCAGGCCAGCGCGCCCTATGTCGACGTGCCGTCGCATGGCGCGGGCGATCTCTTCTGCGCGCTGTTCCTCGGCCATTTCCTGCTGCGCGGCGACGCGCGCACGGCGCTGGCGCGGGCCGTGCACGGCGTGCACGCGGTGCTCGAAAAGACGCGCGCCTTGAAGCTCGACGCGCTGGCGCTCGTCGATGCGCAGGACGAGCTGGTGGCGAGCTCGGTGCCGGTCGTGGCCCTGCCGCTCTGGGCGGCGTAAGTCAGAGAACAGTGGACAGACGACAGTAGACAGGTGCTAGAAGCTCGAATGCGTCGTCTGTCGTCCGTCGTCCGTCGTCCGGTCCGCCGCTAGCCGAGGCAATGGACCTGATCCTTCTCATCAAAGGCATCGTCGCCGGATTCATCATCGCGGCGCCGGTCGGGCCGGTCGGCATCCTTTGCATACAGCGCACGCTGTCGAAGGGCATGCCGATGGGCCTGGCGGCCGGCTTCGGCGGCGCCGTGGCCGACACGATCTTCGGCGCGGTCGCGGCGTTCGGCCTGACGTTCATCGCGGAATTCCTGGTGCGGCATGAGAATTGGATGCGCTTGGGCGGCGGTGTGCTGCTGCTCGTGCTGGGCGTGCATGGATGCCTGCGCCGGCACGAGGACATGGCGCCGGCCTCGCCGTCGGTGCGCGGCGCCGCCGGCGACGTCGTCTCGGCCTTCATCCTCACCATCACCAATCCGATGACGATCCTGACCTTCAGCCCGGTGTTCCTGGCCGTGGGCGCGGTAGTGGCGCAGGACGACCGCCCGGCCGCGTGGACCTTGATCCTCGGCGTCTTCGCGGGATCCTGCCTCTGGTGGCTGATCCTCTGCGCGCTCGCCGGGCTGTTCCGCCGCAAGATCACGGCGACGCGCATCCAGATCATTCACCGCGTTTCCGCGAGCATCATCCTGTTCTTCGGCATCGTGGTGCTCTTGAGCACGACGGCGCTCGGCCAGCGCATCATCGACGCCGCGAAGCCGCTGGGGTTCTGACGACAGACGGCAGACGGCAGACGACGGCGCTCGATCCGTTGTCCAGTCTCTGTCGTCAGTCGTCTGATCCCGGCAGCCTATGTTTTCATCGTCATCCCGACCGGAGCGGACGCGCGCTTGCGCGGCCGCGAAGCGGAGGGATCGCATTGCGCTGGCGCACGATGCCTCCACTCCGCGAGCCGAAGACGGCTCGCTCCGGTCGGCATGACGAGTCAATTCATAGGCTCGCGGGTATAACTACGCCGCCTTGGCTTTGCGCAGATATCCGCGCGCGAGCTCTTCGGCGATCTGCACGGCGTTGAGCGCGGCGCCCTTCCGGAGATTGTCGGACACGCACCAGAAGGCGAGGCCGTGCTTCACGGTCACATCCGCGCGGATGCGGCTGACATAGACGGGGTCGGTGCCGGCGCATTCGAGGGGCGTGATGTAGCCGCCGTCCTTCCTCTCGTCGACGAGCTTGACGCCCGGCGCCTTGGCAAGGGCCTCGCGCGCGGCCTCGACCGTGATCGGCCTCTCGCACTCGATCACGACCGCCTCGGAGTGGCCGACGGACACCGGCACGCGCACGCAGGTGGCGATCACGTCGATCGCCGGGTCCAGGATCTTCTTGGTCTCCTGGACCATCTTCCATTCCTCCTTGGTCGAGCCGTCTTCCATGAAGGCGTCGCAATGGGGAATGACGTTGAACGCGATCTGCTTCGTGAACTTCTTGGGCCCGATCTTCTGGCCGTGGAACAGCATGTGCGTCTGGTTCTCGAGCTCGGCCATGCCCGCCTTACCCGCACCGCTGGTCGCCTGGTAGGTGGCGACGACGACGCGCTTGATGCGCGCGAGCTCGTGCAGCGGCTTCAGCGCCACCACCATCTGCATCGTCGAGCAGTTGGGGTTCGCGATGATGTTGCGCTTCGTGTAGCCGGCGATCGCGTGCGGGTTCACCTCCGGCACCACGAGCGGGATCTCGGGGTCGTAGCGGAACTGCGAGCTGTTATCGATGACGACGGCGCCGGCCGCAGCGGCGCGCGGCGCGTGGACCGCCGACACTTTGGCGCCCGGCGAGAAGAGGCCGATGTCGATGCCCTTGAAATCGAACTTGGCGAGATCCTTGACCGTGAGTTTCTTGCCGGCGAAATCCACCTGAGCGCCGGCCGACCGCTCGGAGGCGAGCGGTACGACCTCGTCGGCCGGGAAGCTGCGCTCGGCGAGGATGCTCAGCATCTCCCGCCCGACGGCGCCGGTGGCCCCCGCCACCGCGACCCGATAACCCATGGTCCGTTCCTTTCCAAAGTGTTGCGCGGGCGCCCGAGGACTGCGGCCTCTCTAGCGCCCGCACAAAAGCGTCCTCACATACGCTGCGGGCGGCGGAAATTCAATGGCGCGCCATGGTTAGCGGCGTTCAGCCGGCCGCGGCGGCGGTCCCTTCGCCGAGTCCTTCAGCGATGGCCGCGCGCAGAGACGCCGTGATGCGCTCGGCCGGGTTTGCGCCAGTCGATTCCGCCGCGAGCGCAGCGGCCGGGCGCGCGATGCCGAAGGCCACGCGCACCTTCGCGGGACGCGGCCAGCGGCGCCCGCGCGGCATCGCCGCGTATGTGCCGAAGATCGCCGTCGGCACCGCAGGCGCGCCGGCGCGCTCGAGCAGCCAGCCGATGCCCGGACGCAGAGGCTGTAGAGTGCCGTCGGGCGAGCGCCACTCTTCGGGAAACCAGACCAGGATCCCGCCGCGCCTGAGCACTTCGGCGGCCAGCGCCAGGGTGACTGCAGGCTTGCGATCGTCGACCGGGAAAACCCGCATCGCGCGGCACACGGCGCGCCGAACGCGCGAGCGGAACAGCCGGTGGATGTCGCCGCCCCAATGGACGCGCCGCAACAGCCGCCACGGCAGCGCCGCGGCGATCACGGCGACATCGGCGTCGCTCGAATGGTTTGGTGTCACGATGAAAGCCTGATCGGCAGGCAGATGGCCGCGGCCGCGCACCGCGAGGCGGAACATCGCCAGGACCGCGATGCGGTTGACCACGTGAATGGCGGCCCCCAGCAGCCGCAGCCCGCCCCGCGGTGGATCGAGCCAGGCGAGGTCCTCGGCCGACAGCGCCGGCGCCGCAGCAGAGTCCGCGCTCGCGGCGCGGCGCAGCAGGTCGCGCACGGTCTGGGCGGCGCCGATGTCCTCATCGGCCAGCCGCAGCCCGGTGCGGGCCTCGACCGCGAGCGACAGGGCCATGGCCTCGAGCGAATCGATGCCGAGATCGAGCTGCGGGTGCGCGTCGAGGTGCAGCGGCTTGTCGCGGTACCGTTCGCCCAAGACCGCCCAGATCTCGCGCGCCGGCGAGGATTCCAGCAGGGCCTTGTCCTCGGCGCTCGGCGCGCCCGCCGCGGCCGGGCGCGCGCCGGCACTCAACGCGGCGTAGAGCTCGGGCAGCATGAATCGGCGAAACTTGCCGAGGCGCGTGCGGGGCAGCGGCTCGCGCGCGATGGCGAAGCCGGTGAGGCGCTGGAACGACGGCAGCGCGAGGGCGCGCTCGGCCAGAGCCACGCGCACCGCGTCCTCGACCTTGCCGATGCCGGCGCCGCGGATCGCGTCGAGATTGGGCACGACCAGCGCCACCAGCGCGCCGGCGCGCTCGAGGACGGCCATTTCTCCGATGAACGGGCTCTGGCCGTAAGCGCGCTCGAGCTCTTCGGGATAGATGTTCTTGCCGCCGCCGAGGACGATCATCTCCTTGGCCCGGCCGGTGACGTAGACGAATCCCTCGCGATCGAGCCGGCCGAGATCTCCGGTGTGGAACCATCCGTCGGCGGTGAAGGCGGCGGCGGTCTCGGCCGGATTGTTGCGATAGCCGGCGAACACGCTCGGCCCCTTCAACTGGATCTCGCCGATGCCGGCGGCGTTGGCCTCCGCGATGCGCACCTCGCCGGCGAAGGCGCGGCCCTCGCTGCCGATCCGCTTCTGACCCGGCCGATTGCCGGTGAACACCGATGCGGTCTCCGCCAGCCCGTAGCCGCAATAGACATCCCATCCCAGCGCCTCGAGGCGGCGCAGCGGCCCGGGCTCGAGATGCGCGCCGCCCGAAACCATCATCCGCAGCGAGCGGCCGAGCCGCGCGTGCAGCGGCCGGAACAGCAGCCGGCCAAGCTTCAACCCGAGCCGCGCGCGCGCCAAGCCGGAAACGGCCAACATCGCGCGCACATAGAGCCGCGCGAGCGTGGAGGAGGCGGCGGCGCGCGCGGCGATCCCGGCGAGCATGGCGAGGTAGAGCCGCGGCACACCGACGATGACCGTGGCGCGCGCCTCGCGCAGCGCCTCCCCCATATGGGCGGCCGTGACCGACTCGGGAAAGACCACGGCCGCGCCGGCGCTGAGCGGCGTGAACAAGCCGACCACGAGCGGATAGACGTGGTGCATCGGAAGCGGCAGCAGCACGCGGTCGCCGCGCCCGACCAGCCCGGTGCCCGTGAGCGCCGCGACGTTGGCGGCGACGTGGCGCCACGCGAGCACGAAGCTCTTGGGCGTGCCGGTCGTGCCCGAGGTGTAGACGAGCGCCGCCGGCGCATCGGGCGAGAGCGGCGGCAAGGGTTTCGCCTGCGGCACCAGCAGCGTCGACCAATGCGAGACCGACCGATCCGCGATGCCGGCGCCGGCGCCGTCGAGAAGGTGCACCGCCGCGCCCGCGACCGCCCGCGCGACCGCAGGGAGATGCGCCGACACCGTGAAGACGCGGCGGCAGCCCGAGTCCCGCAGCAGCACCTCGACTTCGAGATCGGTGGAAATGTCGTCGATCGCCACGCCGAGCCCGCCGGCCAGAGCGATCCCGAGCCGCGCGATCACCCATTCGGGCCCGTTGGGCGCAAACAGGGCCGCCGGCTCGCCCGGCAACAGCCCCGCTTCGATCAGGCCGGCGGCCAAGCGCTGTGCGCGGTCGGCGACATCCGCCGCCGCGTGCGCCTGCACCTTGCCGGCGTTAACCGAGAACAGCGCCGGCTCGCCGCCGCGGGCGGCGAGCTCGCGCACGACAGCATGCAGAGTCCAGGCATCGTGCATCGGATCAGGTCCTCCCGACGCCACGCACCGAACATGCCGACGATCACGCCGCCGTTCTCGTTCGAATCTGTGAGGCGGCGCGAGCGGTGCGGTCGCACGCTCGCTGCGATCACGGACTTGAGCCGGCAACCGCCGGCTTGCAGAACGTGCCCCGCTTCGGCATCGGTGGCAAGATCGTGACGAACCAGGCCGTTGCGACGCAAGCACTGTCCGTTGGCCGCCCTTTCGTTTTCGGCCGGCAATGCCTACATCTGGGCTGAGGTGGCTTTTGCCGGCCGATGCGACACCCAGCCGGCATGCCGCGGAGAAACACTTGGCTGACAAGATCCGGACCTATCCCGATTTCTGGCCCTACTATCTCCGGGAGCACAGCAAACCGGCGACGCGCGGCCTTCACTTCGTGGGCACGGCGCTGGTCTTCGTCGCGCTCGCGGCGGCGCTCTGGACTCGCAATTTGTGGCTGCTCCTGCTGGTGCCGGCGGCCGGCTATGCGTTCGCCTGGATCGGGCATTTTGCCGTCGAGAAGAACACGCCGGCGACGTTCGGCTACCCGTTCTGGTCGCTGATCAGCGATTTCCGCATGTTCTTCGTCTGGCTGTTCGGCGGCCTGGGCGGTGAGCTGCGCAAGTACAACATCGTCGCGCGGGCCTGACGCCGCCCGGCCGCGCCAAATACCGACTCGTCATGCCGACCGGAGCGAGCCGGCCTCGGCTCGCGGAGCGGAGGCATCGTGCGCGGCGCGGGGCCTTCGGCCTCGCTTAGGGCCAATTCGCGCAATTGCGCGAATTGGCCAGAAGGCCCGCACTTGCGGGCCGACGCGATCCCTCCACTCCGCGATCGCGCCAAGAGCGCGTACGCTGCGGTCGGGATGACGGTCAAAAATAAGAGGCGAGCCGACCTCAGTGCCCCGAGATCGCGACGCGGTTCCAGAAATTGATCATCGCGACCGCGGCGGTGAGCGCGCCGATCTCCTTATCGCTGAAGTGCGCGCGCAATTGCGCGCGGAGCGGCGCGGGATCTATGTCTCCATCGAGGACCGTAAGCGCGTCGGTCCACGCCAGCGCGGCCTTCTCGCGCTCGCTGTAGCCGCCGGCGTGTTTCCACACGACGAGGCGGTCGAGGCGCTCGTTGGTCTCGCCATCGTCGCGCGCTTCCCTGGTGTGCATCTTCACGCAAAAAGCGCAGCGGTTGATCTGCGACGCCCGGAGCTTGACGAGATGCAGCAGCGTGTGGTCGATGCCGTGCCCCTCGATCAGCGCCTGCAGGCTGGCCATGCGCTGCAGGATGTCGGGGATTTCGCGCTGATAGTCGACGGCCTTGGTGACGGGATTGGCGGCTTTGGCGACAACGTCGTTCATGGGGGGCTCCTTTCTGTCGATGGAATGTCGCGTCTTTGCCCCATGACGCGCCGGCGCGCGGATCTGTGACGCCGGAACGAAAAAAAGCGCGTCGCGGCCGAATCCGGCCGGGACGCGCTTCTCGATCGAGAGCCGGCCCGCTCGGGGCCGGCGCTTGTTACTTCTTGTCGCTCGTCACCGTGTTTTGCTCGGTGTCGGGCTTCTGGGTCTGGGCGTGGCCGCCCGGATGGCCCGCGCAAGCGAGGGCCACCCCGGCCGTGAAGGCCGCGAGCGCCAATCCCAGAACCGTCGACTTCACGATACGCATCGTTACGCTCCCTTGACCGGTTGCGTAAGCGAAAGGCTAGGCCCGCGTCCAGTTGCGGTCAAGCCGCGCATCATCCCACATATCACGGATGCGTGAGTCCCGCGGGTGTCACGCGCCCGGCTTCGCGGCCTTGCACTTCTCGGCGAGCGGCTTGCCTTCGCGCTCGATCGTGGCCTCTTCGCCTTTCTGCTGGAACACGAGCTTGATCGTCTTGTTCTCCCACTTGTCGGCGCCGGCGACAGGCCGGACGAAGTAGGTCGTTTCCTTCATCGCGATCTTGATCCGCCCGGTCTTGGCCTGGGCTTCCGGCGGGTAGGTTACGACTATGCTCACGCCGCCATCGCAGGCATAGGTGATGCGCTTCGCCTTGGCGGCCGTTTTGGCATCGGGCTTCGTGTCGGGTTTGGCGGGCGTCGCCGGCTGCGCGGCTTTCGGCGCGGCAGGCTGCTTGTCGGTCTTGGGCGCCGTGCCGGGTTTCTCGGCGGGCGTGGTCTGGGCTTGGGCAAGGCCGGCGAACAGCAGCGACGCGGCCACGCCGGCCAGGAGAGCGATACGGGTCATGGTGGGCCTCTTCTTGGATGCAGGACTTCGGGCACGATAACGCTTCAGAGAAGAATACGTCCGCCGCGGCCATTCTATCGCACGATCCGGCGGCCGATGTCAGGCGTCCTTCGGAGGATGCTCGGCAAACCACTGCGCGATGGCCGGCATGTTCTTCTCGAAGCCGCCCGGGATCGAGAAATTAAGGATGCCGGCGCGGCGCGCGCTGCGATTCTCGAAATCGTGCACGGTGCCGGCCGCGGCCAGCACGAACGAGCCTTTGCCCGCGTCGGTCCAGCGATCGCCGATCAGAAAGCTCATCGTTCCTTCGATGACGAAGAAGACATCGTCCTCGGCATGCGAATGCGCGCCGGGCCCCGCCGTGTGCGGATCGAGCCACCATTCGGAGATGGAGTAGCGCTGCTGCGTCTCGCCGCCATCGGCCTTGAAGACGGCACTGATACGACCCATCGGGTAGGAGCGCCCCTCACCCGGCGCAAGGAAAATGCGGGCCCGCTTTGTTGCGCTGTGCGGATCGCTCATGCGGAACCTCGTTCCAATGCCTTCAGCACCGCGGCGCCCATCTCGCGCGTACCGACCTTGGTCTTGCCCGGCTGCATGATGTCACCGGTGCGCACGCCCTGGTCGAGCACGCGCGTCACCGCCGTCTCGATCACCTCCGCCTCGCCGGGCAGATCGAACGAATAGCGCAGCGCCATCGCGAAAGAGAGGATGGCGGCGATCGGATTGGCGACGCCCTTCCCGGCGATGTCGGGCGCCGAGCCGTGCACGGGCTCGTAGAGCGCGTTGCGCTTGCCGGTCCTGGCATCGACCGCGCCGAGCGAGGCCGAGGGCAACATGCCGAGCGATCCGGTCAGCATCGCCGCGCAGTCCGAAAGCATGTCGCCGAAGAGGTTGTCGGTGACGATCACGTCGAACTGCTTGGGGTTGCGCACGAGCTGCATCGCGCAGTTGTCGGCATACATGTGCGCGAGCTCGACCTCGGGGAATTCCTTGGCGTGCACGCGCGCGACTGTCTCGCGCCAGAGCACGCCGGTGTGCATCACATTGGCCTTCTCGACCGAGTGCACCCTGTTGCGCCGTTTCTTGGCGAGCTCGAAGCCGACGCGCGCGATGCGCTCGATCTCGGGCGTCGTGTATACTTGCGTGTCGACCGCGCGCTTGGTGCCGTCCTTCAACGTCTCGACGCCGCGCGGCTCGCCGAAATAGACGCCGCCGGTGAGCTCGCGCACGATCATGATGTCGAGCCCGGCGACGTGCTCGCGCTTCAGGCTCGAGGCGTCGGCCAGCGCATCGAAGCAGAGCGCGGGACGGAGATTGGCGAAGAGGCCGAGGTCCTTGCGCAAGCGCAAGAGGCCGCGCTCGGGCTTCATCTCGAACGGCAGACTATCCCATTTGGGGCCGCCGACGGCCCCGAACAACACGGCGTCGGCTTGGGCCGCCTTCTTTACGGTGGCGTCGCTGACGGGCTGGCCCTCCTTGTCGATGGCGGCGCCGCCGCACAGCCCGCTCTCGACGTCGAAGCGGAGCGCGCGCTTTCTTTCGAACCAGCCGAGCACGCGCTCGAGCTCGCCCATCACCTCGACCCCGATCCCGTCGCCCGGGAGGATGAGCAGCTTCTTGTTGGCGGGCATTTTCGTCTTTCCCGAGTACAATTGCGGCAAAGGGAGGCGGGGAGCTCAAACGCCGGGGCCGGCGCTGTTCTAACCAGGCGGACGGCGCGGAGCCAAGCGCGAAGCGGCGCGGGCGCTCATGCGCGGGGGCGGCGGAGGCCGCCCAGGAGGCGCTCGATCGCCACGGCCATCGCGCGGCAGGCGTCGGCGTCGTCGGGCCGCTCGGCGAGGACGAGCGCGGCCTCGTTGAGCGCGCCGGCGAGCAGATGGTTGAGCGGCACGAGCGGCACGTCGCGCAAGTACCCCGCCCGGGCGCAGGCCTCGAGGCCGGCCAGCAACAGCGCCGTGCCATGCTCGGCGTCGATCCTGCGCCACTCGTCCCAGCCGAGTACGGCCGGGCCGTCGATGAGCACGATGCGGCGGAGGTCGGGCCGCGCCGAGGTGGCGATGAAGGTCTTGCAGCCGGCGAGGAGCGCCGCCCATGGCTCCGGCGCCGCCAGCGCCGCCCGCTCGATCTCGGCCGCGATCTCGCGCTGCGCCGCGACGAGCACGGCGCGGAAGAGATCGCGCTTGTCGCGGAACTGATAGTAGAGCGCGCCGCGGGTGAGCCCGGCGCGCGCCACGAGCGCGTCGGTGGCGGACCCGGCATAGCCCTCGGCGGCAAAGGCGGCCCGCGCGGTCGCCAGCAGCTTGGCGCGCGTGCTCTCGAATTTCTCCCGTTTCTTCGATGTTTGTTGCATACGGACTGTATGTATCTATTGACGTGATCACATACAGAGTGTATGACAGCCGGAAGCGGCAAGGCAAACCCCGGCGGCAGGAGCGAGGCAGCGATGCGCGTAATATCCTACTATCCCGTCATCGGCAGCCGCGACGTGGCGGCCAGCAGCGCCTTCTACCAGCGCTATTTCGGCTTCGAGGTGTTCTACAATTCGGGCTGGTATGTGCATCTCTGCGGCAGCGATCCGGCCCGCATCAACCTCGGCATCGTCGCTTGGGACCACGAGTCGATACCGAGCCCCCGCAAGCCGGTCGAAGGGCTGATTCTCAATTTCGAGGTCGCGGACGTCGACGCCGAATATGCGCGGCTTCGTGCCGCCGGCCTCCCGATGCTGACCGAACTCGTCAGCGAACCCTGGGGCCAACGCCACTTCATCACCCGCGATCCCGACGGCGTGCGGATCGACGTGATCAAGCCGATCCCGCCCTCCGCCGAACACGCACGCTATTACAAACAGGAGCCGGTCGCCTGAGAACGGAGCGAAGCGGTTCCGACCGTCGGGAGCCCCTAGGGGTTCGGCGGCGGGCGGACCTTTTCGACCATGCTCGTCCCGCGGCTCTGATCGCCGCTGGTCCATTGCCATTCTTCGTGCAGGCGGTAGCGCCCGTCGGGGAGAATCTCGAGGCGCGAGCGGCAGAGGCCGGTCATGAGCGCGCCGGTGGGCGAGTGGTGGTGATAGCGCATGTCGAGCGCACCATCGGGCGCGACATTGGCGATGAGGTGGCCGGCGACAACGCCGCCGCCCTCGTAGGTGGCCCAGACGAGATCGCCCTGCTGGCGGTAGTGGAACAGCGTCTCGCAGCCGACCTCGCCGTTCGGCGCGTTGGCGACGCTGCGGAAGAAGCGGTTATCGTAGTTGATCGCCATGGCGTGGGACCGCGCGCCTCCAGGCGCGCCCTACTTGGTCGCAGCAGGAACGAGCGCGCCTGGAGGCGCGCGGTCCCACAGGCAGTGGATCACACCGCCTTCGTCGCATCCAGCCAGGGCAGCGAGCGGCGGCGCTCGGCTTCGTAGGCGTCGATCTTGTCCTTCTGGCGCATGGTCAGGCCGATGTCGTCGAAGCCGTTCAGCAAGCAATATTTCCGGAAAGGATCGATCTCGAACTTGATCACGCCGCCGTCGGGGCGCGTGATCTCCTGCTTCTCGAGATCGACCGAGAGCGTGGCGTTGGCGCCCTTCTCGGCGTCCTGCATCAGCTTGTCGACGTCCGCCTGCGGCAGCGCGATCGGCAGCATCCCGTTCTTGAAGCAGTTGTTGAAGAAGATGTCGCCGAACGACGGCGCGATCACGCAGCGGATGCCGAAGTCGAGCAGCGCCCAGGGCGCGTGCTCGCGCGACGAGCCGCAGCCGAAATTGGCGCCGGCGACGAGGATCTTGGCGTTCTTGTAGGCCGACTGGTTGAGCACGAAATCCGGCTTCTCGCTGCCGTCCTGGTTCGTGCGCCACTCGTAGAACAGCCCCGCCTTCAAGCCCGTGCGCTTGATCGTCTTCAAATACTGCTTCGGGATGATCGCGTCGGTGTCGACGTTGACCCGGGGCAGCGGGGCGGCGACGCCGGCGAGCTTCGTGAACTTTTCCATGGTCACTTTTCCCTGGCCGATCGGCTCAGGCGGTTTTGAACATGCCGGGGCCGGCCTTGATGACATACATCTTGGCGGTCGTGTCGTGAATGCAGCGCCCGCCCGGCGGCATGAAGAACGTGCAGAAGATCGCGATGATGGCGATCGCGATCAAGAGGTTGAGGGCCCAGCCGACCAGCAGCAGCGCGCCGAGCGCGCTCAGCAGCGAGAGCCACCACGGCCAGGTGCGCATGAACACCTGCTGGAGCGGCGCGCGCTGGCCGCTCTCGTCGACGACCTTCAGGCCGAACACCATCTTGCCCGGCGTCGCCTGCCACGCGCCCGATTCGAAGAACACTTTGTAGCCGACGACGAGCGCGGTGTTGATGAGCGCGGCGATGAAGCCGAGGATGCGGATCGCCGTCACGCTCGAGCCGCCGAGCGCCACCAGTACGAAGCCCACGATGATCACGACGATGGCCATGATGATGCCATCGATGAGGCCGGCCAGAAGCCGCTCCCACCACTGCGGATACTGCATTTTCTTGGGTCCCCTGGGCGGTTGTGGTTATGCCTGGCGGCGACGATAGCAGATCGCCGCTGGCTGCGCGACCGCACGTCACCGCTCGGCGCCTAACATTCCGGGCCCGGCCTTGATGACGTGCAAACCGGCGGTGATGTCGTGCAGGCACCGTCCGCCCGGCGGCAGCAGAATGGTGAAGAAGAGACCGATGAGGCCCAGCCAGAGGATGGCGTGCACCCAGTAGCCGACGAGCAGGATCTGGGTGATCGCGGTGATGAGGTAGACCCACCACGGCCAGGTGCGCAGCAGAACCGGGAGCCAGCCGGCGCGCGCGCCGTTCGCATCGACCACTCTCAGGCCGAACACGAGCTTGCCCGGTGTCGCCTGTAGCCGGCCCGATTCGAACATCACCTTGTAGGCGACGATGAGGAAGGTCGTCGCCAGCATCGCGAAGAAGCCCATGATGCGCTGCATCTCGACCGAGCCGAAGATGAACTGGCTGAGCACGCCGGTGAGCGCCAGGTTGAACACGGTGTAGAGCAGCCAATCGATGAACGCGGCCGCAAAGCGCTCCCAGGCTTTCGGGTATGGCATGGCGATCCCCTCTCATCGTGCTTTTCCCGAGGACCGCGCAAGCACGGTCCCGGGGATAGCGACGGTGACGGGATGCTACTGCAACTCGCGCACGTCGGCGAGGTGGCCGCGGATGGCGGCGGCGGCGGCCATGGCCGGGCTCATCAGATGCGTGCGCGCGCCGCGCCCCTGGCGGCCCTCGAAATTGCGGTTCGAGGTGGAGGCGCAGCGCTCGCCGTAGCCGACCTTGTCGGCGTTCATCGCGAGGCACATCGAGCAGCCCGGCTCGCGCCACTCGAAGCCGGCCTCGACGAAGATGCGGTCGAGGCCTTCCTGCTCGGCCTGCTCCTTGACCAAGCCCGAGCCCGGCACCAGCAGCGCGCGCACGCCGCTCGCGACCTTGCGGCCCTTCACGACGGCAGCGGCCGAGCGGATGTCTTCGATGCGGCCGTTGGTGCACGAGCCGATGAAGACGTGATCAACCTTCAAGTCGCTCACCTTCTGGCCCGGCTTCAGCCCCATATACTCGTATTTGCGCTCGAACGCCTCGCGCTGCGTGGCGTCCTTGGCGGCGTCGAGCGTCGGGATCATGCCGGTGACGGGCACGACATCCTCGGGCGAGGTGCCCCAGGTGACGAGCGGCGGAATCTGCGCCGCATCGAGCTTTACCTCGCGGTCGTATTTGGCGCCGGGATCGGAGGGCAGCGTCTTCCAATAGGCGACGGCGGCTTCCCACGCGGCGCCCTTCGGCGCCATCGGCCGGCCCTTCAAATACGCGAACGTCGTCTCGTCGGACGCGATCAGGCCGGCGCGCGCGCCTGCCTCGATCGACATGTTGCAAACGGTCATGCGGCCTTCCATCGAGAGGCCGCGGATCGCGTCGCCGGCATATTCGATGACAGAGCCGGTGCCGCCGGCGGCGCCGATCTTGCCGATGATGGCGAGGATGATGTCCTTGGCGCCGACGCCGTTCGGCAGCTTGCCTTTGACCTCGACCAGCATGTTCTTGGCCGGCCTCTGGATGAGGGTCTGCGTCGCCAGCACGTGCTCGACCTCGGAGGTGCCGATGCCGAACGCGAGCGAGCCGAAGGCGCCGTGCGTCGAGGTGTGCGAGTCGCCGCAGACGATGACGAGGCCGGGCAGCGTGAAGCCCTGCTCGGGGCCGATAATGTGCACGATGCCCTGGCGCACATCGTCCATGTCGTAGAGCGGGACGCCGAATTCCTTGCAGTTGCTGCGCAGCGTATCGACCTGCAGGCGCGACTCGGCGTCGGCGATGCCGTGCGACCGGTCGGTCGTCGGCACATTGTGGTCGGCGACCGCGAGCGTGAGTTCGGGCCGGCGCACTTTGCGGCCGGAGGCCCGCAGGCCCCCGAAAGCCTGGGCGCTCGTCACCTCATGCGTGAGGTGGCGGTCGATGTAGAGCAGACATGTGCCGTCGTCCTGGCGATGGACGACGTGGCCGTCCCAGATCTTGTCGAACAGCGTGCGCGGCTTGGCGGTCATCGCTTTGTCCCTATCATCCTCGTCATCCCGACCGGAGCGGACGCGCCCCTTGGCGCGGCCGCGGAGTGGAGGGATCGCGGGACAGCTGCCACGCGATCCTTCGCCTTCGCAACGCCGCGAAGGGCGGCGTTGCTTCGCTCAGGATGATGTCGCGAATATAGGCTGCGCTAGAGCGATCGGCAGCACCAAAGCGCGCGATTAAACCCTATTTCGTGGCGCCGGCGCCGCTCTCCGCCTTCGGCGCGTCGCCGGCGGCGGCGATCTCTTCGTCGCGGCGGGCGCCCATGCCGAGCTCGGTGATGCGGGCGGCGCGGCCGGTGCGGCCGCGGAGGTAATAGAGCTTGGCCCGGCGCACGCGCCCGCGGCGCAGCACCTCGATGCTGTCGACATTGGGCGAGAACAGCGGGAAGACGCGCTCGACGCCCTCGCCGTACGAGATCTTGCGCACGGTGAAGGACGAGTTGAGGCCGGAGTTCTTGCGGCCGATGCACACGCCCTCGAACGCCTGCACGCGCTCCTTGCTGCCCTCGATCACCTTGACGTTGACGCGGAGCGAATCGCCCGGCGAAAAGTCGGGAATGGTCTTGCCGTCGCTGAGCTTCGCCTGCTGCTCGGCTTCGTATTGCTTGATGATGTTCATCGCTCCGTTCCTTTCGTCTTTCGTTGCGCCGCATAGCGCGCCCAGAGGTCGGGCCTGCGCTCGCGGGTGATTTCTTCGGCCCGCGCGAGGCGCCAGGCCTTGATCTTCTCGTGGTGGCCCGAGGCGAGGACCTCGGGCACGGCGCGCCCGCCCCAGTCCTGCGGCCGCGTATAGTGCGGATACTCCAGGAGGCCCTGGGCGAAACTCTCCTCGTCCAGCGACGCCGCGTCGCCCATCACACCCGGCAGCAGCCGCACGCAGGCATCGATCAACGCCATGGCCGCGATCTCGCCGCCCGAGAGCACGAAATCGCCGAGGCTCGCTTCCTCGAGCCGCCGCGCTTCGATGACCCTGGCATCGATCCCCTCATAGCGCCCCGCCAGGAGCGCCACGCCCGGCGCCTCGGCGAGCACGCGGACCCGGGCCTGGTCGATGAGGCGACCGCGCGGGGTCAGAAAGACGACCGGCCGCCCGTCTGCCGGAAGCGAGGCGAGCGCGGCGTCGACCACATCGGGGCGCATGACCATGCCGGGACCGCCGCCGAACGGCGCGTCGTCCACGGTGGCGTGTTTATCGCGTGCGAAGCGGCGAATGTCCACCGTTTCCAAGGCCCAATGCCCCGCGGCCAGGGCTTTGCCGGCCAGCGAAAACCCGAGCGTCCCCGGGAACATTTCAGGAAATAATGTGAGGACGGTGACCGTCCAAGGCGTCTTGGCGGCGCTCACGGCGCGTCCCCGCGGAAGCGACGGGCATGGCCGGCGCGAAACTTCCATTCCGGCGTCTCGGGATCGCCCGCCGCGGCATCGTACCACACCCCGCCCTTCGGGTTCTTGAGCACATGGATGCTCTGCGCCGGCATGAAGCTTTGCGCCAGCAGCATCGCGCGCCGCCCGTTCGGATCCTCGGCGACGTCGACGACGATCACCGCATGGCCGGGGAAGCCGCCTTGGATGAAGACGTCGCCGCCCTCGACCTTGCGCGCGTCGCCCACCGCCGCGAGCCCGTGCTCGAGCGATTTGCTGCCGGCATAGGTGAAGATTTTTTCGAGGTAGGCGGCGAATTGCGCGCGATCGCTGCCGCGCGTGCCGTTGCGCAGCCAGGTCACGCGATCGCCGGCGACGACGGGCCGCCAGCCTTCCGACCAGCGCATGAAGGAGATTCGGTCGCCGCTGGTGAAGTTGAACGCGATGCGCGCGCGCTCGGCGGCGCCGCCGGCGTAGAGATACTCGGCGCGCAGGCGCATCACGGCGTCGGCGCATTGCTGGAGACCGCGCTTGCCAACGTCGATGTCGACGACGGCGGCATGCAGCGACTGATCGGGCTTCTGCCGCCCATCGAACAGCAGGACCGGCGTGCCCTCCGGCTTGAGCGGCAGATGGCGGAGCCAATCGGCGAAGCTGCCGGGCGTCGCGGCGATGCGCTTGAAGCCCGGCGGCGGCGCGAAGCGGCTCGCAACGGTGTCAGCGCCGGGCGTGTAAGGCCAGCTATAGCCCCGCGTCTCCGCGGGCCGCGCCGCCTCCGCGCGAGCTGCGGTCGCGCTTACGGCGATGCCGGCGGCGAGCACCAGTGCCGCCAGACCGTGCCTTCGCCCGGCCGCGCTCTTCGAGAAGGCTTGGCGGGGGAGCGGCCACGATCCGGCCCTTCGCGAGATCGACGCTCGGCACGACGGCGTCGCTGAACGGGAGCATGAGCTCGCGTCCGTCGTCCGCGCGCAATTCGAGGATGTCGCCAGCGCCGAAATTGTGGACGGCCCGCACGCTGCCGAGGCGCGCGCCTTCCATTGTTTCGACCGGCAAGCCGACGAGATCGGCATGGTAGAACTCATCCTCGTTCGTCTCCGGCAGCGCCGCGCGCGGCACGTAGAGCCGCAAGCCGCGCAGCGCCTCCGCCGCATCGCGGTCCGCGACCCCCGAGAGCCGCGCCAGGACGGCGCCGCGCGCCTGCCCCAGCACCTTCACCTCGAAGCGCAGCGCCCCGCTCTCGTCGCTCACCGCGCCGTAAGTCGCGACATCGGCCGGATCCGCGGTGAAGCTCTTGATCCGGACCGCCCCTTTGACGCCGTGGACGCCCACGATCGTGGCGAGGCAGACCTTGTCCGGGCGCGGCACGCGGCGGCACGCTACGCCTTGGCTTCGGCCGGCGCCGCCGCCGGAGCCGCAGCCGGAGCGGCCTCGGCGCCGGCCTTCATCCGCTCGAGCGTCTTTGCGCGCGGCTTGTCCTTCTTGGTCTGGTTGGTCGGGATCGCCGGCGCCGGGCAGATACCCTTCTTGCTCAGCATGCGGGCGACGCGATCCGAGGGTGTCGCGCCGACCTTCAGCCAATGCTTGGCGCGCTCCTCGACGACGACGAGACGCTTCTCGTTGTCCTGCGGCAGCATGGGATCGTAGGAGCCGATGCGCTCGATGAAGCGCCCGTCGCGGGGGCTGCGCGAATCTGCGACCACGATCTTGAAGAACGGCCGCTTCTTGGCGCCGGCGCGCGAGAGGCGGATTTTGAGTGCCATGTTACGTCTGCTCCTGGGTTTGCACATTAGAACTTGAACCCGCGCGGGAAGCCGGGCGGCAGCCTCGGGCCTTGCATGCGCTGCATCTGCTGAAGCTGCTCGGGCGTCGGCATCTGGCCGCCGAACTTGGCGCCCATCTTCTTCGCCTGCTTCATCACGCGCTGCATTTCCATGAATTGCTTCAGGAGCCGGTTGACCTCGGACACTTCGGTGCCCGAGCCGGCGGCGATGCGGCGCTTCCTCGAGGCCTGGATCACGTCGGGATTGGTGCGCTCCTTGGGCGTCATCGAGAGGATGATCGCTTCCTGGCGCGCGATCATGCTTTCGTTGATCTGCTGCTCGGCGAGCTGCTTCTTCACTTTGGCAATGCCGGGAAGGAGGCCGAGCAACCCGGACATGCCGCCCATCTTCTTCAGCTGGCGCAGCTGGGCGAGCAGGTCTTCGAGATCGAAGCGGCCCTTGGCGAGCTTCGCCGCGAGCTTCTCGGCCTCGTCCTTTTCGATCGTGGCCGCCGCTTTCTCGACGATCGAGACGACGTCGCCCATGCCGAGGATGCGGCGGGCGATGCGGTCGCCGTGGAACGGCTCGAGCGCGTCGAGCTTCTCGCCGACGCCGATGAGCTTGATCGGCCGGCCGGTGACGGCGCGCATCGAGAGCGCGGCGCCGCCGCGCGCATCGCCGTCGACGCGGGTCAGCACGACGCCGGTGATGTCGACCGCCGCGTGGAAGGCCTTGGCCATGGTCACGGCGTCCTGTCCGGTCATGGCGTCGGCGACGAGCAAAATTTCGACCGGCTTGGTCGCGGCCTTCACCTGCTTGATCTCGGCCATCAGCGCATCGTCGATGTGCTGGCGGCCGGCGGTGTCGAGGATGACGGCGTCGTAGCCTTCGAGGCGCCCGGCGGTGAGCGCGCGGCTCGCGATCGCGACCGGCGGCTCGCCGGGGACGATCGGCAGCGTGGCGACGCCGGCCTGCGTGCCGAGCACGCGCAGCTGCTCCTGCGCCGCGGGCCGCCGCGTGTCGAGCGAGGCGAGCAGCGTCTTCTTGCCCTCGCGCTTGCCGAGCCAGATGCCGAGCTTGGCCGCGGTCGTGGTTTTGCCCGAGCCCTGGAGGCCGACCATCATGATCACCGCCGGCGGCTCGGCGCGGAGATTGATGGGCTCGGCCTCGCCGAGCGTCTCGACCAGCGTGTCGTGGACCACCTTGACGACCTGCTGGCCCGGCGTGACCGATTTCAGGACCTCGTGGCCGACGGCGCGCACGCGCACCTTCTCGACGAAATCCTTCACCACCGGCAGCGCCACATCGGCCTCGAGCAGCGCGATTCGCACGTCGCGCAGCGCCTCGCCGACGTCGCTCTCGCTGAGCGCGCCGCGCTTGGTCAGCCGATCGAAGATCGCCGAAAGCTTGCCGCCGAGCCCGTCGAACAAGGCGCCGTTTCCTTTGCGCAAACGAAAATCGCGCCCGTGAGCGAACCTCGCCGACGGACGGACCCCCGTGGGAGCTGCTGGAGCTACCCGTTTCCCGAGTTGGGCCGGAAACTAAGGGTGCCGGGGCGGACAAGTCAAGCTGACCCCGCACCTACTGCTGCGGCCGACCGACCGCGGCCTAGTCCAATATCTCCACCTGCTCTGGGTGCGTGGCGCCGATGTAGGGACCGCCGCGCCAAAGCACCCAGCCGCGGATGCGGATGCGCTTGCCTTCGAGCGCGGCGGGATCGAGCTTAGCGCGGCGGAAGGCGCGCAGCGCCGCGCGGTCGATGCCGATCGTGAAATCGCGGCGGAAATCGCGGTCGAAGTTGAGATAGAAGAGCTCGCGCGCCACGGCCGCCTTCAAGACGCGGCCCTCGACGAGCTGGAACGAATCGGTGAAGCGACCCGCCTCCTCGTCGCCGCGCACCGCATAGGCGGCGAGCGCCCAGAGACCGCGCCGGTCCGCGCGCGCCTCCGCTTCGAGCTTCAGCATCTCGTGGGCGCGCTCGGCCGCGCCCGGCTGGGTGAAGACGCGCGCCTGGCCCAGGCGCAGCAGTTCGTCCTGCAGCCAGCGTCCGTCCGCCGTGCGCGCAAAGGCGAAGATGCGGCCGTGCCGGTCCTCGGCGAGATCGCCGTGCCAGAGCGTGAGCGCCTGGCCGCGCGCGAGGCGGTCGAGGGCCGCGCGCGCGTTCGCCACCGCCGCGGCAATTTCGCGCGCGCCGCCGCGATCCGCCGGCTTCGGCGCGAGCACGCCGGCAAGGCGCAGAACGCGTCCGTCCGCGAGCGCCACGGTGTCGCCATCGAGTGCGCGCTCGGCCGTGACCTCGACGCCGCGGCGCAGCTCGTCAGCGGCGGTCGCCGCGCCGGGCGTCCCCGTCGCCGAAAAGGCAACCGCCACCGCTGTCAAGACGTTGTTGAGGACACGCATGGCATGACGTTTGCCCACGAACGCTGTATATCACGGACTCCGCCCGCTCCGCCGCAGCGAAACCGACTTTCGAGACGATGGCCCGTAGCGACCTCTACCCTCCGATCGAGCCTTTCCGCACCGGGATGCTGCGCGTGGACGAGCGGCACGCGCTCTATTGGGAGGAATGCGGGCGCGCCGACGGCCTCCCGCTGCTGTTCCTGCACGGCGGACCGGGCGCCGGCAGCGCCTCCACGCACCGGCGCTACTTCGATCCCGGGCGCTACCGGATGGTGCTGTTCGATCAGCGCGGCGCCGGCCGCTCGGTGCCCCTGGCGGAGACGAAGTACAACACGACCTATCACCTCGTGCAGGACATCGAGAAGTTGCGCCTCTCGCTCGGCATCGAGCGCTGGGTGATTTTCGGCGGCTCCTGGGGCAGCGCGCTGGCGCTCGCCTACGGCAAGGCGCATCCCGACCGCTGCCTCGGCTTCATCCTGCGCGGGATCTTCCTCTGCCGGCGCAGCGAGGTGGAATGGTTCCTCCACGGCATGGGGCGCTTCTTCCCTGAGGCGTGGCGGCGCTTCGCCGAGTTCATCCCGGCCGCCGAGCGTCGCGACCTTCTGAACGCCTACTACCGGCGCCTGACCGACGCCAATGCCGAAATCCACATGCCGGCGGCGCGCCGCTGGAGCGCGTATGAAGGCGCGTGCTCGACCTTGCTGCCGAGCCCCGACACGGTCGCCGCGTTCGAGCAGGACCGCCTGGCGCTCGGGCTCGCGCGCATCGAGGCGCATTACTTCAAGCACGACATGTTTCTGCGCGAGGACGAGCTGATCCAGGGTGTCGCGCGCGTGCGCCACCTGCCCTGCACGATCGTGCAAGGCCGCTACGACATGGTGTGTCCGCCCAATTCCGCGGACGAGCTCGCGCGCGCCTGGGGCAACGCGAACCTCCAGATCGTGGCCGATGCCGGACACTCGGCCATGGAGCCCGGCATCCGCGCGGCCCTGGTGCGCGCGACCGACGCGTTCGCGCACTCGTTCGCGCCGCGCCGCACCGTTGCGGCGTCCTAGCCGGCGCGTCCAGCCGCCCGCGCCTCGGAATCTCATCATCGGCGATCCGTGGAGGTCGGAGCATGACGAAGCTGCGTGTCCATTGTTTTTCGATTTCTCTCGACGGCTACGGCGCCGGACCGGCCCAGAGCCGCGATAATCCGCTCGGCGTGGGCGGCGAGGCGCTGCACGAGTGGATGTTTCCAACGCGCACCTTTCAGCAGATGAGCGGCAAGGAGGGCGGCGCCACCGGCGTCGACGACGATTTCGCCGCGCGCGGCTTCGACGGCATCGGCGCCTGGATCCTCGGCCGCAACATGTTCGGTCCGATCCGCGGCGCCTGGCCCGACGATGCGTGGAAAGGCTGGTGGGGCGACGAGCCGCCCTACCACACGCCGGTCTTCGTGCTGAGCCATCATCCGCGCAAGCCGATCGCGATGAAGGGCGGCACGACCTTCCATTTCGTCACCGACGGCATCCAGGCAGCGCTCGACCGCGCGCGCGAAGCGGCGAGCGGACGCGACGTGCGCCTCGGTGGCGGCGCCGCCACGATCCGGCAGTATCTCGAGACCGGGCTCGTCGACGAGATGCATCTCGCGCAGAGCCCGATCCTGCTCGGCTCCGGCGAGCACCTGTTGGGCGGCCTCGACCTGCCCGCGCTCGGCTATCGCTGCCTCGAGCATGTCGCCGCCGCGAAGGCCACGCATTTCGTGCTCGCGAAGCGCGCCTAGCGCGCCTCACGGCGGATCAGGTCAGAGCGAGCGCAGGAACGCGATGAGCGCGTCGCGCTCGGCCTTGGGCAGCGCGCGGAAGCGATCCTTGGCCAGGTCCGCCTCGCCGCCGTGCCAGAGGATCGCCTCGGCGAGGCCGCGCGCGCGGCCGTCGTGGAGGTAGTTCTCGTGGCCGTTGACGAGCGGCACGAGCCCGATGCCCCAAAGCGGCGCGGTGCGCCACAAACGGCCCGCGATGGCGCCCTCGTGCAGCCCGTCGGCGAGCCCATCGCCCATGTCGTGCAGCAGCAGGTCGGTGAAGGGATGGATCGTCTGCCCGGACAGGATCTGGATCGAGGGATGCTTGCCCGTCCGCTGCGCCGGGCGATGGCAGGCCGCGCAGCCGATCGCCAGGAACACCTTCTCGCCGCGCCTGACCTCCGGCTTCTCCTCATCGCGCCGCTCGGGCACGGCGAGCGTGCCGATATAGAACGCCATCGTGTCGAGCGTCGCGTCGGAAACGTTCGGCCGCGCGCCGGGATCGGCGGCGCGGCAGGCCTTTTGCGGCGGCGGGCAATTCTTCTCCGGATGCAGCGACGTGGTAAGGCCGATATCGTTGATGAGCGCGGACGCGATCTGCGCGCGCACGGATGGCTGCTCCGCGCGCCAGCCGAAGCGGCCGAGCGCTTCCTCCGCGCCGACGGCGCGCGCGACCCCGCGCACGCCGTCGGGATGGCCGCGGTTCGCTGCGGCCGCCGCGCGCACATCGTCCGCGGACACCGCTTCGAGCAGCCCCATGCCGACGAGCTGCGGCGCTATGCGCAGCGAAGCCGCGGTCTCCCGGCCGAGCGGGCCGAACGCCAGCGCCTCGAAGCCGACGCGCGGACGGCGGAGGCGATACGCTTCGCCGTCGGCGTAGCGGCCCTCGATCTCCTCCCACGCGATCGTGGCGCGGCCTTCCGCGGACACGCCCTCGATCGCGCGGTCGTTGAGCTGGACGCCGTAGTTGGGATCGGGAAGGCCGAAGAGGCCGCGGCGCGGATTCACGATGCCGAGCCGCACCACCATCTGCATCAGCGCATCGTCCGGGCCCGCGGGCGGTTGGCCGCGCCCGTCGCGGGTGTGGCAGGCGCCGCAGGAGGGCCGGTTGAAAGTTGGGCCGAGGCCCGCCAGCTCCTTCAGCGGCGACGGCGCCCTGACGAATGTGATATTGAAGAGCCGCTGGCCCTCGAAGAAGCGCGGCAGCTCGGCCGCCGGCAGGTTCGCGGCCGGCAGCGCAAACGAATCCTGCCCCGCCGCCGGCCGCGAGGTGGCGCCGCCGAGCCTGGCGCCGAGTGGCGGCGGATCGTCGGCGCGCGCCACGCCGAGGCTCAGCACGAACGCAGCCATGATCGCGGCAGTGAGGCGCAGGCCTTGCATGACGCCAATATATAGAGCCGGCGCGCGCAATGGCACCGACGCGAATGGCGCCGCCGCCGCGTTTCTGCTATCTAGCGCCCCACGCTCCCGTAGCTCAGAGGATAGAGCAACGGTTTCCTAAACCGTGGGCCGCAGGTTCGAGTCCTGCCGGGAGCGCCACATCCTCCGGCGCGCTCGGCGGGTCCGTCCGCCGGCGTCACCGGTGACGAAGCGACGTTTAGCGAGGGGGACTTCCATGCAACGCATCGTATTGGCCGCAGCCGCGGCCGTCCTGGCCGGGTGCGCCTCGGTCAATCCCGAGACTCCGCCCGGCGCGTCCTACGCGATCAACTGCCCGACCATGCAGCTCGAACATTGCTTCGCCAAGGCGACGGAGCTTTGCCCGCGCGGCTACGACGTGGTGGAGCTGCGCCGTTCGAGCGACCCGATCATGATGGCGATCGCACCGGACAGGCTGGTCGTGAAGTGCCAAGGCTAGCGACGCGCCGCGGCTAGAGCGCGGCTGGCCCGCGGTCGGTCACCGCGATCGCTAGCAAGATCAGCGCCGCGAGCGCCAGCACCGCGCGCACGACGTGGGAGTATTCCCAGCGGTCGCGCAACGCCGTCCAGTTGAGGCGCGGGTGGCCGATCGCGCGGCCGCGGCCCATCGGGTCGAACTCGAAGAAGCCGGCGCCCGCGCGCGCGATCCGCTGTTCGCGCAGCCAAAATCCGTTCACCGGGTGGGTCAGCACCCAATAGACGGCGTGCATGGCGAGCAGCGTTAATAGCGCCATCAGAATGAGCCAGAACGACGCGCCGTCCGAAGGTGTGGCGGCGAGCAGAGCCAGCGTAGCGAGAATGCCGCCGAATTCGCCGACGAGGCCGCCTATGGTGAATCCCGGGTAGTACATCGGCTGCACAGCGATATAGGCCTCGCGCGGGAGCCGCAGCTTGCCGGGCAGCTCGAGCGCGTGCGCGAGCGAAAGCGCCATCGCGATCGACACCAAGAGAACCGAAAGAACCTGGAGCGCATGGAGCATGGTCGGGGGGCCTTCCGCATCGGAGCCGCAGGCCTGCTGTCGAAACCGACGTTCGTGCCGCCGCGGTGTCACCCGCGACATTTCGGCACCGGTGGCACTGGGATCGCCCGAAAGCCTGTGCGCTGTATGATGCGAAGAACCCTCTGCCGGAAACGTTCGCGCGGCGGCCCGCCCCTTGAAGCTGTTGAAGCTCCTGTACTTCCTGGCTGGTGCTGCGCTGTTCGTGGCGCTGCTGCTGGCGCTTGAGGCCGACGCCGCGCTGGCCCTGATCTGGCAGGCGGGGCCGGTCGGCGTCGCCGGGCTCTGCCTCGTCTTCTTGGTGCTGTTCGGGATCGACGCGTTGATGCTGCTCACGCTGATGCCCGAACGGCCGCGCACGTTCGTCTGGTATCGCCGCATCCTGCGGGTCCGGCTCGTCGGCGAGGCGTTCAACCTCGTCGTGCCTGCGGGCGGCTTCGGCGGCGAGCCGTTGAAGGCCGTGCTGCTCAAATCGCACTACGGGGTCGGCTATGGCGAATCCTCGGCCGGCCTCGTGCTTGCGCGCATCCAATCGCTGATCGGGCAGTTCCTGTTCGTGACGCTGGCCGTGGTCGTTATGGCCGCGGCGACCGATCTGCCCGCGCTCTATCAAGCGAGCGCCTGGGCGGGCCTAGCGGTCCTGGCCGGGATGACCGGCGGCTTCATCGTCGCGCCGAAGCTCAGGCTCTCGTCGAAGCTCGGCCGCCGCTTCGGCGCCAAGGGCTGGGCCCGTGCGCTCGCCAGGAGCCTCGCCGCGGTCGAGGCGGTCGAGGACAAGGTCAACGCCTTCGAGCGCGCGCATCGCGGCCGTTATCGTCTCTCGATCGCGCTGGCGGCGCTGCGCTGGTCGCTGGGCTCCGCCGAGATGTGGCTCGCGATGCATCTGCTCGGCCACCCGGTGAGTGTCGCCGAAGCGGTCGTGCTCGAAGGCCTGCTCCAGCTCGCGCGCTCGGTGACCTTCTTCATCCCGGCCAACCTCGGCACCCAGGACGGCGCCGTGGCGCTTGCCGCCGCTGCGCTGACCGGCGTTGGTGCTGCGGGCCTGGGCGCCGCGCTCCTCCGCCGCATGCGCGAGGCGATCTTCATCGCGCTCGGCTTCGCGATCGGCGGTTGGTACTCCTTCCGCAACCTCCGCCGCGCCGCTGCCGATCCCGCCGCCAGCTCCGAACTCGCGGATACGAAGCGGGAGTGAACAGAAGACTTGGAGGCGTGGAGAAAAAGAAGATCCACCGAGGCACAGCGACACTGAGAAAGAAGGTAGAGAAGGTAGAAGTGTTGCGCCGCAAGGGCAGCGCAAGGAAAGCAGGTCCTTGATTTTCCGCGCGCGCCTTCGCGCAATCCTTGCTTCACTTCTCCACTTTCTTCTCCGTGTCTCTGCGCCTCTATAGTGATCTTCCCTCCTTCTCCGCGCCTCCACGTCTCCTGTCAACTTCCGCTGCGCGCAAACTAAAAGGGCCGCCCGAGGGGCGGCCCTTCGCATCTGACCAGCGCGGCGATTAGGCGGCGCGGAGGACTTTTTCGAGGCGCTCGGTGGCCTGCTGCTCGTCGATCTTCTCGACGGCCGCGAACTCGCGCGCGAGGCGCTCGAACGCCGCCTGATAGATCTGGCGCTCCGAATACGACTGGTCGGGCTGCCCGACGTTGCGGTGCAGGTCGCGCACCACCTCGGCGATCGCGACCGGATCGCCCGAGTTGATCTTCGCCTCGTATTCCTGCGCCCGGCGGCTCCACATGGTGCGCTTCACGCGCGAGCGGCCCTTCAAGGTCTTGAGCGCCGTCTCCATGATCTTGCGGCTCGACAGCCGGCGCAGACCCGCGCCGGTGGCCTTGGTCAGCGGCACCCGGAGCGTCATGCGCTCCTTGGGAAACTCCACGACCAGCATCTTGAGCTTGTAACCCGCGATTTCCTGGCTTTCGACGCCCGTGACCTGTCCGACCCCGTGGGTCGGATAGACCACATAGTCCCCGGCCGAAAATTCCTTGTCTTGTGCTGCAGCCATCGCCGTCCTCGCTTCTCCTTGCCGGCGGCTTCTCCCGTCCACCGGTCACTCGCACCCGCCGCGGCGCCCCAGCCGCGCTTCTCGTCCCGAGGGCCAAGCCAAGTCCGGCGCGCAAACATCGCCGCCCGGCAGGGACCCCTGCCGAGGATGCCCTCCAAATGCTCTTTCGAGGGCCGAACCTCGCATGCTCCTGCGCCGGTTCGGCAGGCCTTAGGGACGCTTAGGGCGGCCCCTTCCCCCGGAAAACGCCATGAATTTCAGCGTTTTACGGGCTAAGACACCGCCCCTCGTTTCAGTTTCTTGAATATAGCACAGACGCCCGCCGAAATCCAGCAGGACGCGCAGTTCTTAACCATAATTGAGGCCGAGGCCGCCGCCGCAGGGCGCAGCTGTACTTCCCGGGCTAGCGCTTGGCCGGGTTGGCGCTGAAAAACTTGTCGAATTTCCCCTCCATGCCCTTGAACTGGTCGGCATCGGAGGGGATGTCGCCCTTCTTGTTGATGTTAGGCCAGCTCTCCCCGTACTTCTTCCCCAGTTCCACCCATTTCTCGACGTTGGGCTCGGTGTCGGGAACAATCGCCTCAACCGGGCATTCGGGCTCGCACACGCCGCAATCGATGCATTCGTCCGGGCGGATGACGAGCATGTTCTCGCCCTCGTAAAAGCAATCCACAGGACAGACTTCGACGCAGTCCTGATACTTGCACTTGATGCAGGCCTCGGTGACGACGTAGGTCATTCCTTAGGCTCCCGTTCCCATCGGCGGCGCGCGAACGCGCGGCGGCGCCTTCCCCCGATTGATGATGCCAAGCGCGATATAACCAGCGGCGCCGCCGGGGGAAAGTGCATTTTTCGGATGCTGCCGCGGCGAAATCCCTCCCGGGCGAGATCACTCGCCCGGCGAGCGCGGCACGCGCGGCGCCCGCGCCCGCGACACCTGCCTACGCACCAGCATGTTGAGAGCTTCGACCAAGCACGCGAAGGCCATCGAGAAGTAGATGTAGCCCTTCGGGATGTGGAAGCCGATGCCCTCCGCGGTCAGCATCGTGCCGATCAGGATCAGGAACGAGAGCGCCAGCATCTTGATCGTGGGATGCCGGTTGACGAACGTGGTGACCGGCCCCGAGGCCACCACCATCACCGCCATCGCCAGCACGATCGCCGCCACCATCACCTCGATGTGCCGCGCCATGCCCACGGCGGTCAGCACCGAATCGAACGAAAAGACGATGTCGATGAGCGCGATCTGGACGACGACGCCGACGAAAGTCCCCGTCGGCGCCGGCGGCGCATCGAATCCCGCCGCCTCCACCTTGTGGTGAATCTCGTAGGTGGCCTTGGCGATGAGGAAGAGGCCGCCGCCGATCAGCACGATGTCGCGCCACGAGATCGGCTCGCCCAGCACGTGGAACAGCGTTTCCGTGAGCCTCGAAAGCCATGTGAGCGTGAAGAGCAGGCCGAGCCGGGTCAGCAGCGCCATGCCGAGGCCAAGCTGGCGCGCCAGCGCCTGCCGGCGCTCGGGCAGCTTGCCGGCCAGGATGGCGATGAACACGAGATTGTCGATGCCGAGCACGATCTCGAGCGCTGTCAGCGTGACGAGGCTCAGCCAGATGTCGGGGTTGGCGATCCAGTCCATGGGGGAGCGGTTGCAGGCGGTCCCCCTACCTCGACAATCCCGCCTCCGAACGCAAGCCCAAACCGCGCCGGCTGCCCCGCCCCAAAAGCCGAGGCGCTCCCGGAGCGCTTCTGATGACGGCCGATGAAGTGATCGAATGAAGCGAGCACTAGGGCGGGCGGACCGGCACGGGCGCCTTGCCGTGATTGCCGGCGGCCGCGTCGCGCGCGGCGAGATCCGCGTAGAGCTTGCGCGCCTCGGCCGGAGGCCCGCGGCGCTTGCCGAACGCGAGCACGCGGACCACGCGGACGCCCTCGCCGAGCGCGAACGTCAGCACGTCGCCGACATGCAGCGCCGCGCTCGCCTTGTCGACATGGCGGCCGTTGAGGCGCAAGCGGCCCTCCGCGCAGAAGGCGGCAGCGCGCGTGCGCGTCTTGAAGAAGCGCGCGTGCCACAGCCACTTGTCGACGCGGAGCGTGGGCGCCGCGGGATTCGCGACCGGCGGCATCGCGTGGCGGGTCACGGACGCGTGGTCAGCGTCTTCAGGCGCGCGAACGGAGAGCAGGGGTTCGCCGACGGCTCGGCTCCGCCCCTTCGCGCGCCGCGATTTTCGGCGGCCGGGTGAAACATGCCGCCGCCATCGCTCATCCGGAACCGGTAGCCGAGCGCCATAAGCGCTTCGGGCAGGGCCTTCAGCGGACATCCCGCGGCGCCGGCCAGCGCCGACGTCGCGGCGAAGGCGCCCTGGCGCGCGAGCCGGCGCGCTGCGGCCGCCAACGCTTCCATCCGGTCCGCGCGCAACGCCAGGGCGCCGGTGCGGCAATAGCCGAGCGCGCGGTAGAACGCATCGGGCCAGTCCTCCGCCGCTCGAATCCAGGCGCGCGGGCCGTTGGGCAGCTCGGGCAGCGTCTCGGGCGCGCGCCCATTGAAGAGCGCCCAGAGCAGCGCACCCAGCTTGATCGCCGGCCCGTTCTGGAGCCGCGGCAGGTAAACGGTTTCGGTGCCGAAGCGGACGCCGAGCTTGGCGAGCGCCTTGCGGTCTTCCTGCGCGAGCGTGGCGGTGAGGTTGCGCAGTTGCGCGGTGGGCGCCGTGCCGAGCGCTTCGGCCAGCTGATAGAGCACGCCGCGCGCGGCGCCGCGCAATCCCTCCGGCGCGCGCCCCGCCAACGCGCCGTAGCGCCGCGCGACAAGGCGGGCAAGCCAGCCTCCGAGGCGGGCGCGGATGCGCTCGCGGAGGTCGGCGTCCATGCCGATCTCGGTGATCGGCCGTGCCGCCGGCGTCAGCGGATGGGCACCCTTGGCGAGCGCGCCCACCGGCACGCCGCTCCAGGCGATGCGCCCGTCGTCGCCGAGCGCAAGCTCCTCGTCGGGCGCGGCTTCGAAGCGCTTGACGCGCTCGGCGAACGCCTGGCGCAGCGCGCGCTCGGCGGCGGCGCGCACGGCGCGCGCGTCCTCGCCCAGCACGTCGGCCATCGCGGCGAAGCGGAATCCCTCGATGCGCCCGACCGGCAGACCCTCCACGACGACCTCGCCGTCGTCGCGCACGCCGCCCAAGAGCTCGTCCTTGGCGTGGAGGCGGCGCAGCAGCACGGCGGTGCGCTTGTCGACGAAGCGCTCGGTCAGCCGCTCGTGCAGCGCATCCGAGAGCTTGTCCTCGACGTGCCGCGTGCGCTCCTGCCAGTGCCGCGCCTCCTCGACCCAGTCGGGGCGGTAGGAGATGTAGGTCCAGGTGCGGATCTCGGCGATGCGGCCCACCAGCGTGCCGATGTCGCCCTCGGCCTTGTCGATGCGCTCGACCTGGCGCGCGATCCAATCCGAGCGGATGCGCCCCGCGGAGCCCGTGAGATCATGGAACAGCCGGCCGACGAAGCGCGCATGCGCCTCGGCCATGACCTTGCGGAAATCCGGGATCTGGCAGACATCCCACAGCAATCCGAGCGCCGCGCGCGACTCGGCGCGGCGGCGGATGTCGTGGACGCTCGAGAGCGCCGCCAAGGTCGCCGCGTCCTCGGCTTCGCGCGCGGCGACGAACGCCGCATCGGCGGGCGGGATGGAGAGGCTGGCGATGAGATCGTCGAGGCTCGAGAAATCCGGCTCGGGATTGCGCCAATAGAGAAAGCGCATCGCGTCGAAGCGATGCTCTTCGACCGCCTCGATGGTTTCGGCCGCCATCTGCTCGCCGGCCGTGGTGCCGAACGTGCCGTCGTTCATGTGGCGGCCGGCGCGGCCGGCGATCTGGCCGATCTCTGCCGGCGCGAGGCGGCGCGTCACTCGCCCGTCGAACTTGACCAGCCGCGCGAAGGCGACGTGGTCGATGTCCATGTTGAGGCCCATGCCGATCGCGTCGGTGGCGACGACATAGTCGACGTCGCCCGATTGGTAGAGGCCGACCTGGGCGTTGCGCGTGCGCGGCGAGAGGGCGCCGAGCACCACCGCGGTGCCGCCGCGGCGCCGGCGCATCAGCTCGGCCAGCGCATAGACCTCGGCGGCCGAGAAGCCGATGACGGCGCTGCGCGGCGGCAGGCGCGTGATCTTTTTGGGTCCGGCGTAGCTCAGGCGCGAGAAGCGCGGGCGCGTCAGAATTTCGGCCTCGGGCAGCACGCGCCGGAGCAGCGGACGCACCGTCTCCGCGCCGATGATCATGGTCTCGAGCCGGCCGCGCGCGCGGAGCAGGCGGTCGGTGAAGACGTGGCCGCGCTCGGGATCGGCGCCAAGCTGCACTTCGTCCACAGCGAGGAAATCGACCGGGCGTTCGCGCACACGCTCGAACGGCATCGCCTCGACCGTGCAAAGGAAATAGCGCGCCCGCGGCGGCAGGATCTTCTCCTCGCCCGTGACCAGCGCCACCGCGTCCGATCCCTTGACGCGTACGGCGCGGTCGTAGTTCTCGCGCGCGAGCAGCCGCAACGGAAAACCGATCATGCCCGACTCGTGCGCGAGCATGCGCTCCATCGCGAAATGGGTTTTGCCGGTGTTGGTGGGCCCGAGGACCGCCGTTATGCGGCTCTCCGTCTCGCCCCGACCCGGAACACCAACTCTAGGGACCCAACGGTCCATGTCCACAGCATCCGGTTTTCGCCGCCCGATTGCAAGAGGATGCCGGCGGCGCCACCGTCATGAGCCTCTGCGCGGGCACCGGTTCAAGGCGCCGTGGCGGCGGATGCGACGGTGCGCAGGCCTACTCGACGTGGAGAAGCGCCGCGCCCAGAACGAGTCCGGCGTTGGGCTGCTGGACGATGATGGCGGCGCCGGCGCGCTTCTCGCCCTTCTCGCTTGCCGCCGTGAAGGTGACCTCTGCCTTACCGCCTTCGACTTGGCCGAGCTTGCGCCACTCGCGCACGACGTGGAAATTGGTCAGCGTCTTGCCCTCGTTCTCGCCGCGCGGGACCTTGGTCGCATGGCGGCGATCAAAAAGTGCCATCCAGATCTCGGCGCCCTTGGACTCGGCGGAGGTGGTGACGACGGCGCGCAGGCGGTTGCCGCCGACCTTCTCGAGCAGCACGGTCGCGCCAGGCTTGGCCTTGCGCGCCTCGGCGATGGCCTGCATCACCGCCTTGCGGTCCGAGCCGACTTCGCCGCTCTTGCCCTGGATCACCATCTGCGGCGTGTAGACGCCGGTCTGGCGGAAGGACATCGCGTATTCCTTCTGCCGATAGGTGAACTTCTTGTTCGAAAACGGATCGTGCCAGCCGAGATAGTTCCAATAATCCACGTGGAAGCTCAGCGCCACGATGCCGGGCTGGCGCGCGAGCTCGCCCAGCAGCGCATCGGCCGGCGGGCAGGAATTGCACCCTTGGGACGTATAGAGTTCAACCACCACGGGCGCGGGCTCCTGCGCGGAAGCCGGGGCCGAGATGCCGGCTGCGAGCGCGGCGAGCCCAAGGAACAGATGTGGCTGCAATGATCGGCCAAGCATGGTCCAGACCATAAGAATCTTCTAGACTGCGAGCCAGTCACATCGCGGTGAATGGGCACCAGAAATTCGCGCACCGGATGTGAACGAATTGTGAGGATGGCCATGTGGACGCGCGCGCTCCGTTGTCTGGCTGCGGCACTGGTCTCGCTGCCTCTTGCCACAGCGGTAAATCCCGCGCCGGCGCAGGAGCCGGGCTGGACGACCTTCACGCGATCCGAGCTCGGCCTGAGCATCCAGCGCCCGGCCGACCTCTACGAGCTCGATCCCGAGCCGCCGTCGGAGGACGTCAACGGCGAGGTCGAGTGGGGGCCCAAGGATCACGGCTGGAGCGTGATCATCACCTCGCAGAAGCTCAAAGCCGGGCAGACGCTCGCCTCCGTGGTCGCCGACGAGAAGAAGCGCAACCCCAAGGCCGTATCGGCCGAGGTCAAGATCGGCGACGGCATCGAGGCCGTGCGCATGTGGGCGCTCGACGAGGACTCGCTTTCGACGTTCGTGCTGCTGGTCGACAAGACCGGCGCCAAGCTGATCGCGATCGAACTCGCCATCGCGCTTACCGAGGAGGAGGCGGGCAAGAGCCTGGAAACGCTGCGCACCGCCTACACCGGCACGCTTGCGCTGTACGAGCGCATGCTGGCCACGGTCAGGATCGCGAAAAAGTGACAAGCCGGCGAGGTGCACGGACCTTGAGCCGGACGATTATCGTCCGCGCTCGTCCGTGTCCGTCGGTGAGTGTCCGCGCTTGGCGCGCACCCGTTCATGCCGCGCGATCGCCGCGCCGAACGCCGCGCCGGCGAGACCCAGCGCCAGCGTGAACCAGGCGGCGTCTGCCCATCCCTGGGCGCTGGCGAGAGCCGCGAAGATCGGGGGCGCCGCGAGCTGGCCGGCCAAGCCCCATTGCAGGATGAGACCGTTTGTAGTGCCGATCTGCGCCGGCGTGGGCGCGTGGACCGGCGCGCCGGCCATGATCGACGAGGGCAGCAGCCCGCCCAGGAACGAATAGGCGGCCGCGGCGGCGAGCGTCCACGTGGCCGCAGCATCGGCGGCGTAGACGACGAGGCTCATGACGCCCATCGCCGTGGCCGCGACGCCGATCAGGACGCCGCGCGCAGCACCCTGCTGAAGCAGCCAGCCGCCCAAAAGATTGCCGAAAACGTTGAGGCCGACGACGAGGGCGGTTGCGGTCGCCGCGGCAGCCGGCGTGAACCCCGCGCGCTCGATCAGCAGCGTCGGCAGGAACGAAGAAACGCAGAGGTAGCTGGCGGTGTAGGTGGCGAAGCAGAGCGCCAGCAGCCATGGCCCGCGCGCGGCGAGCACCGCGGCGAGATCGCCCTTGAGGCGCGCGAAGCCGCCGGCGCCGCCGCGGTCGCGCAGACGCCGCGTGCCGGCGAGGAACACGATCGCCAAGCCCGCGAGCAGCGCCGCATTCAGCCACCAGAGCCCGCGCCAGCCGGCAAGGTTGAGCGCCAGGGGTGTGACCAGGATCATGAACGACACCCCGGCCGGCATGTAGCCGCTCCAGATCCCGAACGCGACCCGCTGATCGCGCGCCGCGACGGCCCGCAGGATGATCGAGGGTGCCGCGACAAAGACCGCGGCGACGCCCAGGCCTTCGGCGAGGCGCGCCGCGAACAAGCCGGACACGCCGGTCGCGACGGCGCCGGCGGCGCTGGCGAGCCCGGCGACGATCAGTCCCGCCGCGATGAATCGGCGCGCGCCCACGAAATCGGAAAGCGCGCCCGCGACGAGCCCGATCGCGCAGGCCAGCGCAAACAGCAGCGACACCGCCCAGCCGGCTTCGACCAGCGTCAAGCCGAGATCGGCGGACAGCGCGGGCAGCGAAGCCGGCATCTTGCCGGCCTGGAACGCGCCGAAAATGCCGGCGAAGAGGGCGAGGAAAAGGATGCTCCAGCGGGTGCGTGCGGCGCCGGTCACGTTGCGGCCCGCGTCGCGCGCGGCGCCGGAAGTACGCCGGCCGTGCTTCGAGGCGCCGCCCGAGGGGCCGCGCACCTCAGCGTGAGGCAACGGGTGCTTGCGTCAGCAGCGCGGCGTGCCAGCAAAATCGTTCCTCATGGTGAGGTGCTCGGCGCACGCTCTGGCGCCGGGCCTCGAACCACGCACCGCCTGCCTGCGAGCGGCTACTTCTCGTCGGCGATCGGGTTGACCAGCGTGCCGATCCTGTCGATCTCGACCTCGACCGTGTCCCCAGCCTTCATGAAGATCGGCGGGTTGCGCACGAAGCCGACGCCGCCCGGCGTGCCCGTGACGATCACGTCGCCGGGCACGAGCTCGGTCCAGCTCGAGCAGTAGTTGATCAAGGTCGGGATGTCGAAGATGAGGAGATCGGTGGTCGCGCGCTGCAGCTCCTGGCCGTTCAAGCGCGTGACCAGCGTCATCTTGCCGGGATCCGGGATCTCGTCGGCGGTGACCATCCACGGGCCGAAGCCGCCGGTGCCGGTGAAGTTCTTGCCCGGCGTGAACTGCGTGGTGTGGCGCTGCCAGTCCCGGATCGAGCCGTCGTTGTAGCAGGCGTAGCCGGCCACGTGCTTCAGCGCGTCCTCCTTGGGAACATGGCGGCCCTTCTTGCCGATGATGACCGCGACCTCGCCCTCGTAATCGTATTTCTCCGAGTTCTTGGGCCGGATCATCGGCTGGCCGTGGCCCACCTGGGTGTTGGCGAAGCGCGTGAAGATCGTCGGGTACTGCGCGTCGCTGCGGCCGGTCTCGGCGACATGGCTCTTATAGTTGAGGCCGATGCAGATGATCTTGTCGGGATTGGCGATCACCGGCAAAAATTTCGCCTTGGCCAGCGGCACATCGGCCTTGCGGCCCTTGGCGAACTTCTTGGCCTCGGCGAGGCCGCGATCGGCGATCACGGCCTTCACGTCGGGATATTTCTTGCCGAGCCTGGCGCCGCAATCGATGACGCCGCCATCGACGACGACCCCCCAACTGGGCTTGTTGTTGCTGCGCAGAAATGAAACGAGCTTCATGGGACGCTGATTCCTCGCGTTTGGTTCGGGGACTAGTGCGCGTGGCCTCCGCCGGCGCCGGGTTTCAGCACGAAGCGGCGGTCGCAATAAGGGCACTCGACGAACCCGTCGTCGCCCATGTTGAGGTAGACGCGCGGGTGTCCGAGCGCGGCATTCCCCCCGTCGCAGGCGACGACGCGGGTTTCGACCTCGATCGTTTCGGGCGGCTGCATACCGTGCGGTATCAAGGGAAGTTGGACGCCGTCCCCCGGGGCCCTGGCCGGAGTGAGCGGGCGCATCATAACCAGGACCGCCGCGGTTTCAACGATTTCGGCCTGCAACGGCGTCGCGACCGCCGCGGCGGTGCGCCCGAGATGATGACGGCGGGGACCGAAACCGGCTACGAAGTGTCGGCCGCCCCGTATGCTCGGTCGGAAGGGCGCAGATCGACGAGGTGATCGCTTGCACGGCCAGGTGAAGCAGAAACCGGCGCTGCCGGCCGCGGCGATCCGCGTGCGCGGCCTGACCAAGGTGTATGCCGGCCGCGCCAAAAACGCCCCGCCAAAGCCCGCGCTCGACGGCGTGGACCTCGACATCCCGCGCGGATCGCTGTTCGGCCTTCTGGGCCCGAACGGGGCCGGCAAATCGACGCTGATCAACATCCTGGCGAGCCTCGTCAACGCGACCGCGGGCACCGCCGAGATCTGGGGCCACGACCTTCGCCGCGAGCCGCGCCGCGCGGCGGCCGCGATCGGCGTGGTGCCGCAGGAGCTGAACCTCGACGCCTTCTTCAGCCCGCGCGAGCTGCTCGATTTCCAGGCCGGGCTCTACGGCGTGCCGCCCAAGGCGCGGCGCACCGATGAATTGCTGGCGACCGTGGGCCTCCTCGACAAGGCCGACGCCTACGCGCGCACGCTCTCGGGCGGCATGCGCCGGCGCCTCATGGTGGCGAAGGCGATGGTGCATTCGCCGCCCGTGCTCGTGCTCGACGAGCCCACGGCCGGCGTCGACATAGAGCTGCGCCAGAGCCTCTGGGCCCACATCCGCGCGCTGAAGCAATCCGGCGTCACCGTGCTGCTGACCACGCACTATCTCGAGGAGGCGCAGGAGCTCTGCGACACGATCGCGATCATCAACCACGGCAGGCTCATCGCCCGCGACAGCACGAGCGCGCTGCTCCGCAGGCTCGACCGCAAGGAGCTCACCATCACCCTCGAGGTCGATCTCGCGGCGGTCCCCGACGCGCTCGCGCGCTTCCAGGTGCATCTCGTGCCGCCGCGGCGCCTCGTCTTTCACTACCGGCCGAGCGCCACGCGCATCGGCGACATCCTCGAGGCGGTGCGCGGCGCGGGGCTCGCCATCGCCGATCTTTCGACCTATGAAAGCGACCTTGAAGACCTGTTTCTCCACTTGACCGGCGCGCGCGGCGGCGGGCCGCCATGGGAGGCAGCACCATGATCCGGGCTCCGCGCATGCTGCTGGCCGGCGCGATGCTGGCGACGGCCGGCGCCTGCGCGCCGCAGGTGCAGATCGCCGGCACGACCTTCGTCACTCCCGAGCTGCGCGACGATTTCATCCAGACCGCGGACGGCGCGCTGCTGCCGCTCCGCGTGTGGCTGCCCGAGGGCAGGCCCAAGGCCGTGATCCTCGGGCTGCACGGCATGAACGACTACAACAAAAGCTTCGCCATTCCTGCCGAGCGCTGGCGCCGGGAGGGCATCGCCACCTACGCCTACGACCAGCGCGGCTTCGGCAACACGCCGCAGCGCGGCATCTGGCCCGGCATGGACCGCCTCGTCTCGGACTTCGGCGTGGCCGTCGCGCTGGTGCGCCGCCGCCATCCGGGCGTGCCGGTCTACGCCTCCGGCACCAGCATGGGCGGCGGGGTGGTGCTGACCGCGGTGGCGCGGCCCGATGCGCCGCAGTTGGACGGCATCGTCCTGGAGGCTCCGGCTGTGTGGAGCCGCGCGAACATGCCGTTCTACTACACCACCACGCTGTGGCTGGCCTCGCACACCATCCCGCAGTTCGAATTGAGCGGGCGCGAGGTCCAGCGCGTCGCCACCGACAACAAGGAGGTGTTACGCGATCTCTCACGCGACGCCTATGTGCAGAAGGGCGCGCGCGTGGACGCGATCTACGGCATCGTCGATCTCATGGACGCGGCCTACGCGGGCGCCTCGAGCGTGCGCGTGCCGGTGCTGCTGCTCTATGGCGAAAAGGACCAGATCATCCCGCGCGCGCCGATCGAGGCGGTGGCGCGGCGCCTGCCCGAGGGCCTGAAGCGTGTTGCCGTCTACGAGCGCGGTTGGCACCTGCTCTATCGCGATCTCCAGGCCGAGGTCGTCCACCGCGACGTCGCCGCCTGGATCGCCAACCGCGCCTCGCCGCTGCCCTCGGGCGCCGACCTGAGCAAGGGCGCCCGCATGATGGCCGGCCCGCGCTCGGCGAACGGGCAGTAGGCAAGAAAAGGAAACAGGAGCCGGGGAGCCGGGGAGAACGGCTTCGGCGCGCCAACGGCGCACTCGTTCTTCTCCCCGGCTCTCCGACTCCCGTGATCTTTGCTTTTACTCGAGCTCGTCGAGGTCGGATTGCGGCGCGGCGGGGCGGCTGTTGGAGGTGGTGGCGCTGCGGCGATCCGCCCAGCGCTTCTGCGCCGTGACGAACTCGTCGCGCGCGATGCGGCCGTCGCCGTTCGCGTCGAGCGTGCGGAAAAAGCCGCGCAGCGCCGCCACGCGCTCCTCGCGGCCGATGAAGCCGTCGCCGTTCTTGTCGTACTTGGCGAAGATGCGCTGCATCCAGCGCTCGGCGACGCGGCGGCGGCAGTTCAAATACTCCTGGCGCGTGACGGCGCCGTCCTTGTTGGCGTCGCAGACAAGGAAGCGCGGCTCGTCCGCGCCCTTTAGGTCCGCGGCGGCAATGCGGCCGGTACCCTTCTTGTCGAGCGCCTCGAAGACGCGGTCGACGCGCCGCCGCGCTTCGGCTTCGTGATGGGCCATGAACTCGTCGCGGCCGATGTTGCCGTCGCCGTTCCTGTCCATGCGCCGCAAGCGCTCGTCCGAGGCGCGCACGAACTCCTCGAAGCTGATGGAGCCGTTGTTGTCGCGGTCGAGGCGCTTCCAGGCCTGCGGCGACGGCGGATCGGCCGCGATCGCTGCGCCGGGCAGCGCGCCGGCCGTAGCGGCGGTCAGCGCCGCCAGCAGCAGACCCGGCCCCAGCCGGGCCCGGCGCAGAAACTCCGCCATCCGCATCTTGTCGCCTTTCGGCTTGTCGCCTTTCAACGCCGCCCCGGAACGAACGCGCGCGCCGATCCCCACCAACGGCCGCCGGCATCTTCCCCCGCCGGCCGCCATCCACCTAGCCGAAATTACGCTTTTGTGGCGCGCGGTATCCCCGCCCGCCGCGGATGCCCCGGTTGCTCACGGGAGCCGAATCGCCTAAATGAATGCCCGCACCAGTGCGGCGCGCACCCGTAGCTCAGCTGGATAGAGCGCTGCCCTCCGAAGGCAGAGGTCAGAGGTTCGAATCCTCTCGGGTGCGCCACACTCCCCGAATCTACGATAATCTGCGATCCGCTACGCTGGGCGACGACGGAAGAAATTTGTTGTTGTAGGAGGGCGGCGTTCGGTAGCCGCCGCGTGCATCACCGTCAGCTCGCCCATCATCGCTAAGTCCTCGACTGGGTGGACTGAATGAGGATCTCACGTCGCCAACAACACCGGCTTTTTCAACGAAATCGGCCCATGGCGAATATCCGCCACGGTCACCGCCAGAATGGTTTTCGACCTTCGCGCATGGCGTCTGTTCGACCCATGCCGACATCACGCGGCTGGTCCGGCTCCAGTTCCCGCAGTTGGGCGCGCTGTCGATGCCGCTCCGGCCAGATGCACAGGACCAGGCACAAGTTGGGCGATGCGCGACCGCATGGAGCGGCTCATTTGGCGTGCGCTGGATTGCGGGCGGGGATGGTCATCGCGGCAACGCCGGCGACGACGCATACCAGCCCGATCCACGCCGTCGAGGTCAGGCTTTCTCCGAGGAACAGGACGCCGCTCGCCACGCCGATCGGCACTCGCAGATAGGCTTGGGCGGTGGTGCCGACCGAGCCGAGCGTTTGCACCAGACGGAAATAGATCACGAAGGCGAGCGCCGTGGAGAAGGCCGAGAGGCCAAGCAAGGCGAGGATCGATTCCGGCGATGGAGCCAGGGTCCAGGGCTGCTCGGCCATGAGGCTGACGGGAACAAGGACGGCCGACCCGCAGATCATCGACCCCGCTGCAGGCATGATCGGATCAAGCTCCTTGAAGTTCTTGCCGAAAATCGCAGCGCCGGCATAGCAGATCGTGGCAGCGACAATGGCGAGTTGCGCCCATAGTTCTTGCCCAAGACCGCCGAGGGCCTGAACGCCGACGATAAGTGAGATGCCGGCGATGCCTGCCCCGACCCCGAACAGCTTGCGCCCGGTGACGGCTTCATGGCGCGTGACGAGCACCGTGAGCAGGAAGGCGAAGATCGGGGACGTGGAATTGAGGATCGTCGCGAGCGCGGCGTCGGTGGTCTGCTGCGCCCAGGCGATAAGCGTGAAGGGGATCACGCTGTTGACGCACGCCTGAAACAGAAACCGTCGCCAGGTCGTCGCATCCTTCGGCAAGCTCAGGCCGCGCCAGTGAATGATAGCGACCAATATCGCGCCGGCGATGAAGGTCCGGGCCGCGATCAGCGTCACCGGCGGGATGGTCTCGACCCCGATCTTGATGAAGCTGTAAGAGGCGCCCCACAGCGTCGAGAGCATCAGCAGGAGCGCCAGTTCGTTCGTCAGATTCGCCTTATCGGTCGTCATGCCTGCCCGCGTCCAGAATGGAGATAACGTTTCCCTTCTAGCGCGCGCCGGCCAGCGGATGTTTCGGCATCGACCGAAGTATAGGAGATGACCTGGCTCAAACACATATGAGACGACCCGGGCGAGCCAAGTTGCGGTCTTGAGCGCCTGGAAGCTCGAAGTTGTGCGGGTCGGCCAAGTCCAGGGCGGCGCCTTTGGCGCCGCCGCCGCGGAGGGGCTGCGCCGCTGGCACCACTGCGCCGCGGAGCGCGATCTTCGCGGGGCTTGCGTGCAGTTCACTGCAAGGTGTACTCCCTCGGCGCCGTAAGGGCGGGTCGCGTTTCACCATGCGTGGTTCCGCGCACTCGAAGGTCTATCTGGTCGGAGGCGGCGTCGGGAGCCTGGCCGCCGCCGCGTTTCTTGTCCGCGACGCTGGTGTACGCGCGGAAAACATCCATCTGCTGGAACAGATTCACATCGCCGGTGGCTCGATGGACGGGGCGTCCGCGCCGACACCCGAGGGCGGTTACGTGACCCGTGGCGGTCGGATGTTCGAGACGAAGTACTACGTCTGCCTGTGGGACTTGTTGGCGACGATTCCGAGCCTGGAGAATCCCAGCGCCTCGGTGCTCGACGAGTTCCACGCGTTCAACAAGGCACACCCGACCCACGCCAAGGCGCGGATCATCCTGAAGGATCGGTCCATCCCGGACGCCTCGAAGTTCGGCCTCGACGCGCGCGACCGGATCGACATGACCCGGCTGCTCGCGCTCCCGGAACACATCATTGGTGCGCGCCGCATCGACGATTTCTTCCAGCCGCACTTCTTCGAGACCAACTTCTGGTGCATGTGGCGCACGACGTTCGCGTTCCAGACCTGGCACTCCGCCATCGAACTCAAGCGCTACTTCCTTTGCTTCGTCCACATGTTCGACCAGATCCACACGCTGTCCGACGTGCGCCGCAGCAAGTACAACCAATACGACTCGGTGATCCGGCCCATCCAGCAGTGGGTGCAGAGCCAGGGGGTGCGCGTCGAGTTCGGGGTCACCGTCACCGACATCGACTTCGCCGATCCCAAGGCCCGGCGGGCGTCTGCCATTCACCTCGACCGCGGTGGCGGGCGCACCGAGGTCGTCGGCCTAGGCCCCGAAGACTTCGTGTTCATCACGAACGGCTCGATGACCTCCGACACGACATACGGCGACAGCAGCACCGTGCCCGAGCTCATCCGGGACAAGCGCGACGGCTCCTGGCGGCTGTGGGAGACGCTCGCCAAGAAGGCGGATGATTTCGGCCGCCCTACCGCATTCTGCGGGAACATCGACGAGACGAAGTGGGAGTCGTTCACGCTTACGATGACCGGCCGGACGCTGCTGGACCGCATCCAGGCGTACACCGGCAACGTGCCTGGCGAGGGTGCGCTGATGACCTGGAAGGATTCGCGGTGGCTGTTGTCGATCGTGGTGCCGGCGCAGCCGCACTTCGCGCACCAGCAGGAGAGTACCTACACCCTGTGGGGCTACTCGCTGTTCGGGGACGTGCCCGGTGACTACGTGCCCAAGAAGATGCACGACTGCACCGGCGCGGAAATCCTGGACGAGCTGCTCGGCCACCTCGGCTTCGACGACATCGCCGCCGAGGTTCGCCGGACGACGAAGGTCACCACGGTCCAGATGCCGTACATTGACGCGCAGTTCCAACGCCGTGTCGTGAAGGATCGCCCGCTGGTGGTCCCCGAGGGCGCCGAGAACTATGCCTTCCTCGGGCAGTTCGTCGAGATTCCCTCGGGTGTCGTCTTCACCGTCGAGTACTCGGTGCGCAGCGCGATGATGGCCGTCTACCACCACTTCGGTGTCAAACGGGATATCCCGCCCATCTACCACGGCCTCTCCGACCCGAAGATCGCCTGGTCCGCCCTGAAGACGGCCTTCGCTTGACCTTCAAAGCGCCCGAGCCGGGGGTCCCGGGCCTGCGCCGCATTTTCGAAGCCCTTCCGGCCAAGCAAGCCTCTAGCGGCCGAACCGCCCGATCACCTCGGGCAGCGCGATCTGCCCGCGACACGCTCCCGTCCCTTGCGGTGTCTCGCCGTTCTCGATGGCGGTCGCAAAGACCACCGCCGGATCGTCCACATTGTTGAATCGTGTTTAGAAGAGAGCCTGGAAATTGAGTGCATGTCGCCCACGTAAATAACGCACTTTTTTTGTAACCAGAAGGGACGCGGACCATGAAGCATATCGTCTCTGATTGTCCGATCGAGGCGGTCATGAGGGTGCTCAGCGGGCGATGGCCGACGCTTCTGCTCTACTATTTGAAGGATGGCACCAAGCGGTTCGGCGATCTCCGCCGTGACAACCCGACAGTATCGCACCGCATGTTGACGCTGGAGCTGCGCAAGCTCGAAAATGCAGGCATCGTGCGGCGCACCGAGTATCCTGATTATCCGCGGCGGGTAGACTACGAGCTGACGCCGGTCGGCCTGAAATTGGTTCCGCTTGTCGACGCGCTGGGCGATTGGTGGAAAAATTGCGAGGCAGAGCGTGGCGGGCAGTCGGTGGCTGCAAGAGCGGCTTAGTCGTTGACCGAGCCAACGGTGGCACGCTCGGCGAAATTCGATGCACCCGTAGCTCAGCTGGATAGAGCGCCACCCTCCGAAGGTGGAGGCCGCACGTTCGAATCGTGCCGGGTGTGCGATTGCGTTCTTACATTTAGATTCTTGGGCGTGTCTTAGGTCAGGTTGGATGCCCCGCACCGAGCCGAAGGGCGAGAGCAATCTCGCGGTTGGTGATCCCGCTCTCCATCAACTGTAAGACTTCCTTCTCTCGCGATCTCAGGCTAGCGGCGCGTACAAATACATGCCTCCGTCGGCGACGGCTCGTATGGCCTCCACAAGGGTTGGGCGCTGGCACGACTGCGTCGCTCGGCGCGATTTTTCGACGCGCTGCAATCGCTGCTGGCGGCATCGACATCATCCGCTCCGGCGCCGACGGCCCGCATCGTCGAGTTCGAAGTGCTGGTGCGCCCGTTCAAAGGCCTCACGGCGCTGGCCGAAGCGATGCAGAAGCGGCGCGCGAAGCAGGGCGTCGCCGGCTGAGATCACTCGGCGCTCACGCGATTGCTATGCGCGGGCGCTGCGGCGATGCGCGCGCAGAAAGCGCGGAACCGCCCGGAAATACTGGCGAAATTGCGCCCCTCCATTGTCTGGGTGCGGCGGATCGCGCGGGCCGGTGACGGCGGATATCGCGTGCCCGGGCGTTTGTGTCGGTACGACCCCAACGCGCGCCTCGGCGCGCATTGCTCCGGCCAAGAAACGCCCATCAGCAAGAGAAGAGGAGAAGGAACCATGCGTAAGCTCACCAAGATCCTGCTGACCGCAGGCGGCCTGGGCCTCGCGACGGCCGCGGTGGCAACGCCGGCGCTGTCCGATGTTCGCTTCAACCTGAACTTCGGGACGCCCCACTACGGCTACAGCCCCTACTACTACCAGCCGTACGGCTACTATCACTACCGGCCGTACTACTATCGCCACCACTACTATCATCGCCCCCACTATCGTTATTATTGGTAGCTAGGCGCGACTGAGACCAAGCAGACGTCGACGGAGGGCGCGCTCCAAACGGGGCGCGCCCTTTCGTTTGCGCGCTGAGGCGGCGCCGGCCGCGAAATCGCTCACCTAGGGATTCGTCTTCCGCTCCCACCCGAAGGTGGACAGGGGCCGTGGCCGGGGATGAAACGGACTTCGTCGCCCAACGGGAACAGGCGCCCGCGGATCGAGGCGATGAGCGCGTCGCGACCTCCGCGGAAAATCGGTGCGGCCCGCCGAATTTTGGCCGCGTTTGCGGCGCATGTGACCCGCTTCATGGTTTGCCGCGGACTGCGGGGCCACTATGGTGGTGCATCTTGCGCCGCGGGCCGGCATCCCCACCTATTGGCGCGATCGGGCCGCCGTCCCGCCTTCGGACCAACGCATGAGCATCGGCTTTCTGAGGTTCCTCGGCGTGCTGCTGATTTTGGGCAGCGTCGGCTTCGCCACCGTCAAGGGCTCGCTCACCGGCGGCTTCCGCTATCTCACGCCCGGCTTCGGCCAGGTTTCGCATGCAGCAAGCGCTGACCACCGCTGAACGCCGCGCGGCCGCGCGGCGAAGCCTGGGATCGACCGGCGTGGCCGTCATCCTCTATCTCCTGCCGCTACCGCTCCTCATCAAGGCGTTTTGGGAGCTCGTTGCGAAGGGGCGCTTCGGCGGCTTCGTGCTGTCGCTCGCGCTGTTCGCTCTTTTCATCCTCGGCGCCGAGCTGACGCGGCGCGGCATCGCGAAGGGCTGGGATTTCCGCGAGCGCAAGATCGCGCTGGCCGGCGGCGCGCCGCTCAAGACCGTGGGTGCCGGCATCATCGGCCTGGCGACGTTCCTCACCGCGTTCCTGGCCGCCGCTCAGACGCTGCCGGCATCGATCGCGATCGGCCTCGGCTCGCTGCTCGGCATCTTTCTCACCTACGGCCTCGATCCGCGCGGCTCCAAGGGACTTGGCGCCGATGCCGGGATCACCGTCGAAGAAGTGCAGACCGCGCTCGGCGAGGCGCGCGGGCGCATCGGGGCGATCGAGGAGGCGGCCAAGCGCTTCACGGGCGACAAAGTCTACGAGATGCGCCAGAAAGTGCGCGACGTGGTGGCCGCCGCGAGCAAGGTGCTGCACCTCATCGAGGAGGATCCGCGCGATCTGCGCCGCGCGCGCAAGTTCTTGAACGTGTATTTGGACAGCGCCAAGACGGTGACGGAGAACTATGCTTCGGTTTCGGCCAAGGCGCACACACCGGAGATGGAAGCGAAATACGGCGCGGTGCTCGACGATTTGAAGAAGACCTGCGAGGAGCAGTACGCGAAGCTGCTCGAGAACGACACGCTCGACCTCGATGCGCAGATCGAGGTGCTGAAGACGAGGCTCACGCGGGAAGGCTTGAGCTGACGCGCGCGAGCGCGCCGGACGCTGGCACAAGGAGGACGACGATGGCCACGGAAACCAAGACGCCCGCCGAGGGCATGCCCACGATCGCACCCGTTGCCCCGCCGCCGCTGGCCGCGACGCCGCCAGCTCCGGCGTCGAATCAGCCCGTCGTCGCCTACAAGGAGGCCGATGCCACGGCCAAGGCGCGGATCGACAGGGCGCTTTCCGAGCTCAACGTCAAGGACAGCAACTCGATCATCTTCTTCGGCGCGCGCGCGCAGGAGCAGCTCACCTCGATCTCCGAGAACATGCTCGAGGGCGTGCGCAACAAGGACACTGGCCCCGCCGGCGCCGCCCTCAGCGACATGCTCACCAAGTTGCGCGGCTTCAGGGTCGACGACCTCGACCCCAAGAACAAGCCGGGCTTGCTGGGCCGCCTCTTCGGTAGCGCCAGCCCGATCGCGAAGTTCGTGCAGCAATACGAGGATGTGAGGAAGCAGATCGATTCGGTCTCGAACCGCCTCGACACTCACAAGAACAAGCTGCTCGAAGACATCGTGAAGCTCGACAAGCTCTACGATGCGAACCTTCAGTACTACCACACGCTCGCCGACTACATCGTGGCCGGCGACGAGATGCTGCGCCGGCTCGACGGCGAGGTGATCCCCGCGCTGGCCAAGGCGGCCGAGGGCGGCGCCGACATGCTGAAGGCGCAGGAACTGCGCGACATGCGCCAGATGCGCGACGATTTGGAGCGCCGCGTGCACGATCTCAAGCTCACGCGCCAGGTGGCGATGCAGGGCCTGCCTTCGATCCGGCTCGTGCAGGAGAACGACAAGAGCCTCGTCACCAAGATCAACTCGACCATGGCGAACACGATCCCGCTCTGGAAGCAGCAGCTGGCGCAGGCGGTGACGATCTATCGCGCGGGCGAGGCGGCCAAGACGGTCAAGGAGGCGACCGACCTCACCAACGAGCTCTTGAAGAAGAACGCCGACATGCTGCGTGAGGCCAGCGCCGAGACGCGCCGCCAGGTGGAGCGCGGCATCGTCGATATCGAGGCGGTGAAGCACGCGCATGCGCAGCTCCTCGCCACGATCGAGGAGAGCCTCCGGATCGCCGACGAAGGCAAGAAGAAGCGCGCCGAGGCCGAGAAAGAGCTGACCGGACTCGAATCGTCGCTCAAGGCGGCGCTGTCGCAGGCTTCGGCGCGGGCGCAAGCCATCACCCCGCCGGCCCCGCCGCGCCCATGACCATCCGGAGCAGGTGACGCGGGCCCGCCGAGGCTCGTAAACTTCACCGCAATCGCGACCGGCCGGCTGCGCGCCGGCTCAAAAGGAGTGTCCCCGATGGGCCTGTTCGACAAGATCCGCGGCGAGTTCATCGACATCATCGAATGGACCGATTCGTCCAACGACACGATGGTGTACCGCTTCGAGCGCCACAACAACGAGATCAAGTACGGCGCCAGGCTCACCGTGCGCGAGAGCCAAGTAGCGGTCTTCGTCAACGAGGGCCAGATCGCCGACGTGTTCCAGCCGGGCATGTACACGCTCGAGACGCAGAACATCCCCATCCTCTCGACCCTGCAGGGCTGGAAGCACGGCTTTAACAGCCCGTTCAAGGCCGAGGTCTATTTCGTCAATACGCGCCGCTTCACCGACCTGAAATGGGGCACCAAGAACCCGGCGATGATGCGCGACAAGGAATTCGGGGTGGTGCGCCTGCGCGCTTTCGGCACCTACGAGGTGCGGGTCAAGGACGCGCCGAAGTTCCTAAAGGAGATCGTCGGCACCGACGACAGGTTCCACACCGACGAGGTGACCGAGCAGCTCCGGAACATCCTGGTCTCGAAATTCACCAACCTCGTCGGCAGCGCCAACATCCCGGTGCTCGACCTCGCCGGCAGCTACGACCAGCTCGGCAAGCTCCTGACCGAGCGCATCGGGCCCGAGTTCGACGAGTACGGGCTCAACATCACCAAGATCCTGGTCGAGAACATATCGCTCCCGCCCGAGGTGGAGGCCGCGATCGACAAGCGCACCAGCATGGGCGTGGTCGGCGATCTCGGCCGCTACGCGCAGTTCCAGGCCGCCGACGCGATCCCGGCCGCCGCCGCCAATCCGGGCGGGACGATGGGCGCCGCCGTCGGCCTCGGCATGGGCGCCGCCATCGGCCAGCAGATGGCCGGCGCGCTGAACCCGCAGCAACCGGGCGGAGCGCCCCCGCCGCTGCCCGGCGGCAAGAGCTTCTTCGTGGCGGTGAACGGCCAGCAGCAGGGACCGTTCGACATGGGCGCGCTCGCGCAGCGCCAGCAGCAGGGGCAGCTCACGCGCGAGACGCTGGTATGGGCGCAGGGCATGGCGAGTTGGACGCCGGCGGGTCAGGTGCCCGATCTGGCACAGCTCTTCGCCGGCGCGCCGCCGCCGCCGCTGCCGCGTTAGGGCGCATGCATGAGGGCGGCGCGTCTTATGCGTAGGGGGGCGCTGCGCGCGCCCTCTCGCCACAGTCGAGGCCTCGACCGGTGCAGGCAGGGCGCGCGCAGCGCGCCCCTACGCGCAAAGCGCATGTTCGTCCTGTAGGAAGCAAATGGCGGAAACGCAGGCAACGCAACCTTCGAAACCGGGCGCGGCCGATCAGTTCCCCTGCGGGGCCTGCGGCGCGAAGCTGCGCTTCAAGCCCGGCTCGGACGCCGTCAAGTGCGATCACTGCGGCCACGAGAACCCCATCCCGAAGCGCCCGTGGACCCACATCGAGGAGCAGGATCTCGCCCAAGGCCTCGACAAGATCGAGAGCACGGCCGCGACCGAGGAGAAGCGCACGGTCAAATGCGGCGCCTGCGCCGCCGAGTTCACGTTCGATCCGCACGTTCACGCCGCCTCGTGCCCGTTCTGCGGCAGCGCGGTGGTGGCGGAAACGCATACGGTGCGCGTGATCCAGCCCGCGGCGTTGGTGCCGTTCGAGCTCGACGAGAAGAAGGCGCAGGGCGCCTTCAAGAAATGGCTCGGCGGCCTGTGGTTCGCGCCCAACGATCTCACGAAGTTCGCGGCCACCGACGGCAAGCTCGCCGGGATGTATGTCCCCTACTGGACATACGACGCTCAGACCTACAGCGCCTATGACGGCGAGCGCGGCGACGCCTACTACGTCCCCTACACCGTCACCAAGACGGTCGACGGCAAGACCGTGACCGAGACGCATCAGCGCCGCGAGGTCCGCTGGAGCTACGTCTCGGGAAAGGTCGAGCGCTTTTTCGACGACATGCTCGTGGTGGCGAGCCGGTCGCTTCCGAAGAAATACGCCGACCGGCTCGATACCTGGCGGCTCTCCTCGCTGCAGCCCTACCGCAGCGAGTACATCGCGGGGTTCCGCAGCGAGGTTTATCAGGTCACGCTCAAGGAAGGCTTCGGCGAAGCGAAAGTCCGCATGGAGGACCAGATCCAATCCGACGTGCGCCACGACATCGGCGGCGACGAGCAGCGCGTCCACACCATCAACACGCGCTGGGAGGATCTGCGCTTCAAGCACATCCTGTTGCCGGTGTGGCTTGCCGCCTATCGCTATCGCGGCAAGATCTTTCAGATCCTCATCAACGGCCAGACCGGCGAAGTGGAAGGCGCCCGGCCCTACAGCTGGATCAAGATCGGGCTCGCCACGCTCGCGGCCGTGGTCGTGGTCGGCGTGATTGTCTGGCTGGTCGGCAAAGGGCAGTAGGCGCACCGCCCCGTGGCCGTCAGTGTCGATGTCCGCGCGTTACGCCGCCTTCGGGATCACGTAGTCGTAGATCGCGAAGAAGTGGACGATGCTGCCGGCCAGCACCGAGAGATGCCAGAGCGCGTGATTGAACGGCAGGCGGCGCAGCGCGTAGAACACGAGCCCGCCCGTGTAGCAGGCGCCTCCGATCAGGATCAGCTCGACGCCGGCCCAGCCGACCTTCGCCTCGACCGCGTCGGCGAACGCGAAGCCGAGCCAGCCCATCGCGAGATAGATGAGGTAGTACACGGGGTGCATGTAGCGCAGCCAAATGAGCCTGAGCAGCGTGCCGGCGAGCGCCAGCCCCCAGATCACGCCGAACATCACCCAGCCCTGCCACGTGCCGTTCATGACCGTGAGCGTGATCGCGGTGTAGGTGCCCGCGATGAGCAGGAAAATGGCGAGGTGGTCGAAGACGAGGAAGACGCGCTTGGCGCCGGCATGCGGAATGCCGTGGTAGAGCGTCGAGGCCAGGAACATGAACACGAGCGTGGCGCCGTAGATCGCGGCTCCGACGATGGCCCAGGCGCTCTCGACTTCCGCCGCGTAGATGACGCCCAGCACCAGCGCGGTGATCGCGAGCCCGGCGCCGATGCCGTGCGTCACGGCATTCGCGACCTCCTCGAGGAGCGAAGCGCGCAACAGATCGCCGCGCTCGGCGCGGGCGCGGCTGGCAAGGGTGGCGAAAGCACGGCGCATCGTTGATCCCGACTCTGTCTAAAGAACATAGGCAGGGGATCGACCAATCCCCAGGGAATACGCGCGCGCCCCTTGCCGTGGTGAGATTTTTCGCGGCGCGGGACAGCGAGAAGCGTTCCCTCTGCGTTCCGAATCCTGCTAGAGTCGGCGCCCTTTTCGTCCGGATGAGAGGGCAAACGCCATGGACACGCTGCCTTTGGGTCTGGCCGAGCCGGCCGAGCCTTATCAGCCATCGACGGCCGACCGCATCGCGCGCGGCGTCTGCCGCAGGCTCGGCGAGATCGGCTATCGCAGCCTCTTGGAGTTTCGCGTCGGCATCGGCCGGCGCGCCGACGTGGCGGCGCTCGACGCCACCGGCCGTTTCGTGATCGTCGAGATCAAGAGCAGCCTCGCCGATTTCCGCGCCGACGCGAAATGGCCGGAGTACCTTGCCTATTGCGACGCCTACTATTTCGCCGTGGCGGACGGCTTCCCGCAGGAGATCCTGCCCGCCGAGCACGGTCTCATCGTCGCCGACGAGCATGACGCCGTGATCCTGCGCGAGGCGCCGCACCGTCCGATGCCGGCCTCGCGCCGGCGCGCGCAGATCCTGCGCTTCGGTCTCGTCGCTGCCGGGCGTCTTTCATTCGCGATGGGGTTCGCGCCGGTCGACCGCGACTGGCGCGAGGATTAAGGACTGCCTCGAAGTCGTAGGGGCGGGTCTCCGACCCGCCCGCCTTCATCGCCCACGAGCACACGGCCGGCGTTCGTTGCGTGGCGGCGCCGCCGGCGGGTCGGGGACCCGCCCCTACTTCATTCTGGCCACGGTCGCGCTGGTGCTGTGGCCGGGCAAAAGCTCGGCGAGCACGACGCGGCCGCCATAGCTCTTGACCAGTTCGGCGCCAACGACCGTCTCCATCGTGTAGTCGGCGCCTTTGACCAGCACGTCGGGGCGGAGCGCCGCGATCAGCGCCTCGGGCGTGTCTTCGGGGAAAACAGTGACGAGATCGACGTCGGCGAGGCCCGCGAGCACCGTGGCGCGCGCCGCTTCGGCCTGCACCGGCCGGCCGTTTCCCTTCAATCGCCGCACCGAGGCATCGCTGTTGAGGCCGACGACGAGGCGGTCGCACGCGGCGCGCGCCTGCGCCAACAGGTGCATGTGCCCTGGATGCAGCAGGTCGAAAACGCCGTTGGTGAAGCCGACGCGGAGGCCGCGGCGGCGCCAGAGCGCCGCGCGCTCCATCGCGGCCGCGCGCGAGGCGATCTTGCCCTGGGCTGCGCTGAGTTCCTGGCGCTCGAGCGCGGCGCGGATCTCTTCGGGATGGGCGACCGCCGTCCCCGCCTTGCCCACGACGATGCCGGCGGCGCAATTGGCGATACGCACGGCATCGAGCAACGACAAACCGGCGGCGAGCCCGGCCGCGGCCGCGGCGATCACGGTGTCGCCCGCACCCGAGACGTCGAACACCTCGCGCGCCTCGGCGGCGATGTGGTGCACGGCGCCGTTCTGGTCGAGCAGCGTCATCCCCTCGGCGCCGCGCGTCGCCAGCACGGCGGCGACGCCGGCGCGCTCGCGGATCGTACGCGCCGCCGCTTCGACCTCCGCGTCGGTGGCGGCCGGCATGCCGGTCGCCTCCCCGAGCTCCTTTCGGTTCGGCGTCACCAGCGCGGCGCCGCGGTATTTCGCGAAATCCCGCCCCTTGGGATCGGCGAGCACCGGCGCGCGCGCCTTCGCCGCCGCCGCGAGCACCGCCGCGATCACGCCCGCGGTCAATGCGCCCTTGCCATAGTCGGAAAGAATCACGGCCTTGGCGCCGGCGAGCGCGGGCGCCACCCGCGCGACGAGCGCGTCCTCCGCGGCGCCGGAGAGCGGCTCGGCGCGCTCGCGGTCGACGCGCAGCAGCTGGTGGCCGCCGGCGACGAAGCGCGTCTTGCGGCTCGAGGTCCGCCCGGCAAGCACCGCGAGATGCGCGCCGGCGCCCGCCTCCTTGGCGATGAGCGCGCCGATGCGCGCGCCGTCGGCGTCGTCGCCGACCGCGGCCACGCACGCCGCCTGGGCGCCGAGCGCCGCAAGGTTGCGCAGCACGTTGCCCGCGCCGCCCAGCATTTCCACCTCCTCGCGCACGCGCAGCACCGGCACGGGCGCTTCGGGCGAGATGCGCTCGGCCTCGCCGTAGACATAGCGGTCGAGCATGATGTCGCCGACGACGGCGACGCGCGCGCCGGCAAGGCGACCGAGCGCATCCGCAAGCCGTGCGCGGTCGACCATCGCGGCTCAGGCCCCCGCCAGGCCGAGTTCCTGCTCGAGCGCGCCGCAGAGCATCTGGCCGAGCATGATGTGCATTTCCTGGATGCGCGACGTGGTCTCGGACGGGACCACGAGCAGCGGATCGGCGAGCCCCTTCATCTTGCCGCCGCCGCGCCCGCCCAGGGCCGCCGCGACGAGGCCCATCGCGCGCGCCTGCTCCAAGCCTTTCAGCACGTTGGGGCTCCGCCCCGAAGTGCTGATCCCGATCGCGACGTCGCCGGCGCGGCCGAGCGCCTCGATCTGCCGCGCGAACAGCGCGTCGAAGCCGAGATCGTTGCCGATGGCGGTGAGCGCCGATGTGTCGGTGGTGAGCGCCATCGCCGCGATCGGCGCGCGGTTTTTCCTGTAGCGCACGACGAATTCCGCCGCGAGGTGCTGCGCGTCGGCGGCGCTGCCCCCATTGCCGAAGAACATGAGCTTGCCGCCCGCTTTCAGCGAACGCGCTGAGGCGGCGACGAGGCGCGCGAACGGCTCGCGCAACGCGGCCCTGGTGGCGGCCGCCACTGCCGCGTGCTCGGCGAGCTCGCTATCGAAGAACGCGTCGAGATCGAGGGCCATCAAGCAGCAAACCCGGCCGCCCCTTCGACCGGGAGCGGCCGGGCCTTGCTATGTCACACACGTGCGCCGGGCAAGCGGAAATACGCCTTCGCAGGGGCGGGTCACCGACCCGCCCGTCTCGCCGCCTGCGAACCGTCGCGCGGTTTTCTGTGGAGATGCCGCCGGGCGGGTCGGCGAGCCGACGCTACAAGGTTTGAGGTTTGTTACGCGCCGATCTCCTTGCCGTCCGAGCGATGCACGGCAACCACCGAAGGCCGCGGCGTGATCGGCGTCGTTGCCCATACCGCCCGGTGGGATGATCTCGATGACGTGGCCGAACGCGTTCTTGGCGCGCGGATTCGCCTTGTCGACCGGCACCTTCTCGCCGCGGCTCGTGCTGTTGGTCAGCAGCACGTAGACCTTGCCGCTGACCGGATTGGCCTCGACGTCTTCCGGGCGATCCATGCGCGTCGCACCCACGGTGTCGGCGGCGCGGCGCGCCTCGATCAGCACGTCGGCCTGGCTCGCGTAGCCGTTCTCGGCGGTGAGCTTGTTCTTGCCGTGCACGAGATCGACCCACTCGACCGCGCCGTCGTCGGCGAACCTCGCGGCGTAGAGCGTGCCCTCGTCGAGCAAGCCGAGATTCGCGGCGCGGTTCTCGGCGTTGTATGTCCCGCGCGTGACGAATTTGTAGACATCGTCGGGCCGCAACCTATCGCCGCCGGGTGACGCTTTGATGAAACGCCGCGAACCTCGCGTCGGCTTGGGCCGGACGCTGAGCCCCGGCGGCGCTACGCGCCGATCTCCCTGCCGTCGGGGCGATGAATGGCGACGACGGACGGGCGCGGCGGGACGCCGTCCTTGAAATCGGGCCAGCGCGTGAGCGGCTGGTCGAAATTGCTCCCTTCCGCGGGATGCTGCACCGAGACGAAGAGCGTCTTGCCGTCGGGTGTGAAGGCGCCGCCCCCGCACTCCGCCTCGATCGGCACAGCGAAGAGCAGTTTGAAGAGCCCGCGCCCCGGCCCTTCCGAGTCGGCGGCATAGACGCCGTCCGGAATCTTGTTGCGCTTCTGCGCCGCGCCCTGATCGGTGAACACATAGGCGCGGCCCTTGGGATCGAACGCGATATTATCGGGCGCCGCGAACCAGATGCCGCCCTCGGCCTGGTCCTTGTGATATTTGGCGCCGTGCGTGGCCTCGGCCGGATTGCCGGCGAGCGCGAAGACATCCCACTGCGCGCGCGGCGCCGCGTGATCGCCCTCCTTGCCCGGGCCGCCGGGCGGCACGATCTCGATGACGTGTCCGAAGGCATTCTTGGCGCGCGGATTGGCCTTGTCGACCGGCTGCTTCTCGCCGCGGCCCGAATTGTTGGTCAGCATCACATAGACCTTGCCGGTGACAGGATTGGCCTCGACGTCTTCGGGCCGGTCCATGCGCGTGGCGCCGACGGTATCGGCTGCGCGCCGCGCCTCGATCAGCACGTCGGCCTGGCTCGCGAAGCCGTTGTCGGCGGTAAGCTTGTTCTTGCCGTGCGCGAGCTCGATCCAGTCGAGCGAGCCGTCGTCGTTGAACCTTGCGGCGTAGAGCGTGCCGTTGTCGAGCAAGCCGAAATTGGCGGCGCGGTTTCCTGCATCGTAAGTGCCGCGCGTGACGAACTTGTAGACGTACTCGCCAGGCTCGTCGTCGCCGCTGTAGACGACGACGCGGCCGTCCTTGTTGAGCCAGCAGGTGGCGCCCTCGCGTTTGTAGCGGCCCAAGGCCGTGCGCTTCACGGGCACCGATGCCGGATCGTAGGGATCGATTTCGCACACCCAGCCGAAGCGATTCGGCTCGTTGGGCGCCCTGTCGATGTCGAAGCGCTCGTGATGGCGCGCCCAGGCGTAGCGCGCCCTGTCGTGCGGTGCGATGCCGTAGCGTTTGTGATTTTTCTCCTCCGCGCCCGACTTGGCGGCATCGCCGGCGAAGTAGGTGTTGAAGTTCTCCTCGCAGGTGAGGACGGTGCCCCAGGGCGTGACGCCGCCGGCGCAGTTGTTCAGCATGCCCAGCACTTTCCTGCCGCTCGGATCGGAGGCGGTCTTGAGCCTGGCGTGTCCAGCGGCGGGGCCGGCTGTGGCGAACTCCGTCGTGCCGGTGATTCGCCGGTTGAAGCGGCTGTCGGCGGCGTAGCGCCACGCTGCGGCCTCCTTCCTCACCTCGATGATCGAGCCGCCATGCGCGGCGATTTCGACCTCGGTCCAGGCCTTGTCGGCGGCGTTGTTGCTTTCGGCGCGGTTCTTGACGCCCGCGCGCATGAGCTCGCCATTCGTATATTCGTTGTTCACCCAGAGCAGCCCGTTCTCGGAATTCGCCGAGCCGAGCGGCAGCGGTAAGAACGCGGCGAAATCGCAGTTGTAGCCGAACTGCCCGGCCTGGGCCGCGCCGCTCTGCGCCGCGAAGTCTATGGGCGGCGCGCCCTTGGCGACCGGATCGCCCCAGCGGATGACGACATCGACCTTGTAGCCCTCGGCCACTTGATGCCCCGCTTCGATCTTGGGCGCGAGGCTCTTGAAGGCCAGCGTCGAGCCGCCCTGCGCGAGCGCCGTGCGCAGCGGAAGGGCGCCGCCGAGACCCGCCAGCGCGCCGCTCGCAGCGAGACTCGCTAGCAGCGATCGGCGCGACAAGCGGCGCGCCGCGATGCCTTGGAAATGATGATTGCGGGCATCGCTGAGTCCGCCCGGCTCGTCGTCCAGATGATCATGCGGCATGGCGGCACCTCCCGCGCAATGCTATCTCCTTGGCGTCGGGAAACCTAGGGCCGGCCAATGACGCTTTGATGAAGCGCCCGGTATCGCGCCGCGAGAACGCGAGAAACGCGCTGGCGACCGGTCGCACGGTCTGCATAATGGCGGCTCCGACCCTCCAACCATCAGAAAATCGATGCGCACCAATCCGTTGAAGGCCCGTTTGAGGGCCGGCAGGAAATGCCTCGGCGCCTGGCTTGCCGCCAACAACACGATCATCGCCGAGGTGTTCGGCCAGGCCGGCTACGACTTCGTCATCGTCGACCACGAGCACGGGCCGGGGGATTTCGTGGGCGCCATGAGCCAGTTGCAGGCGCTGCGCTCGGGCGGCGGTGCGACAGCGCCCTCGCCGGTGATCCGCATCCCGTGGCACGACCCCATCTACATCAAGCGGGCGCTCGACATCGGCATGGAGGGCGTCATGGTGCCCAATGTCGAGAGCGCGGACGTCGCCGAGGCCATGGCGCGCGCCTGCCTTTATCCGCCCGCGGGCTATCGCGGACTTGCGTTCGGCGTCACGCGCCATTCGGCCTACGGTGCCGACGCCGCCGACACCTGGGCCAAGGCCAATCCGGAAATGTTCGTGATGCTGCAGATCGAGACGCCGAAGGCGATCGAGGCGATCCCGGGCATGGCCAAGGTGCCGGGCGTCGACGCGTTCCTCATCGGCCCCAACGACCTCGCCAGCAATTCGGGCGAGAACCCGTTGAAGCCCTCGGAGGCCTACAAGAAGCTGCTCGCGAAGGCCGAAGACGCGATCAAGGCCTCGGGCAAGAAGCTCGCCTCGATCCAGCACAGCGGCTTGGGCTTCCAGCAATTGTTCGAGAAGGGCTACGACATGATCTGCCACGCATCCGACATCTCGATGCTGCGCACGGTCGCGAGCGGCGCCGTCGCGGATCACCGCAAGAGCAACGGCTGACGCTTCGGGAGGAACCGCGATGGCCATGAACCGCCAGTGGCTGCTCGCCGCGCGCCCGCCCGGCGAGTTCGACGAGAGCGCCTTCAAGCTCGACGAGGCGCCGGTGCCCGCGCCCAAGGACGGCGAGGTGTTGGTGCGCAACATCTGGCTCTCGCTCGATCCCTACATGCGCGGGCGCATGCGCGACGTGAAGAGCTACGTGCCGCCGGTGCAGTTGGGCGCGGTGATGGAGGGCGGCACGGTCGGCGAGGTGGTCGAATCGAAGAACGCGGCCTTCAAGAAGGGCGACATCGTCGAGGAACGGCTCGGCTGGCAGGACTACGGGATCAGCAACGGCAAGGGAATGCGGAAGATCGATCCGAGCCTGGCGCCGATCTCGACGGCGCTCGGGGTGCTCGGCATGCCGGGCCTGACCGCCTATTTCGGCCTGCTCGACGTGGGCGCGATGAAGGCCGGCGATACCGTGGTCGTTTCGGCCGCCTCGGGCGCCGTCGGCGCGCCGGTCGGGCAGATCGCGCGCATCAAGGGAGCGAAGCGCGTCGTCGGCATCGCGGGCGGCAAGGCCAAGTGCGATTACTGCATCAAGGAACTCGGCTACGACGCCTGCATCGACTACCAGGCGATGGGCCGCGATACAGGCAAGCTGATCCAGGCGCTCAAAGCCGCATGCCCGGACGGCGTCGACGTGTATTTCGACAATGTCGGCAGCTGGATCTCCGACGCCGTCTATCCGCTGCTGCGCTCCAAGGCGCGCGTAGCGCTCTGCGGCATGATCGCCGAGTACAATCTCGAGAAGCCGGAGGTGGCGCCGCGCTTCACGCGCCATCTGCTCGTCAACAGTGCGCGCATCGAGGGCTTCATCGTGTTCAATTTCGCGAAGCGATACGCCGAGGCGCTGCGCGAGATGGCGGGCTGGGTGAAGTCCGGCCAATTGAAATACCGCGAGGACATCGTCGACGGTTTGGAGAACGCGCCGCGCGCGCTCCTGCGCCTGTTCAGGGGCGAGAATTTCGGCAAGCAGCTCGTGCGCATGCGGCCGGATCCGACGCGGGGGTAAGCGCCGCCTCTGCCCTCACTTCCCATTCGCGAAGACGCGAATGGGCCCCTTCTCTCCCAGAGGGAGAGAAAAGAAACAGCGGCCCTCGCTTCTCTCTCCCTCCGGGAGAGAAGGGGCCCAAACCGCTCTTGCGGTTTGGGAAGTGAGGGCACTTGCACGCCCACTCAAGAGGCCAGGTACGCGACCGCCGCTTCTTTGATCCCTGTCATCAATTTGTAGGCGACGAGGCGCGGATCGAGTGCAGCCACCGCCGCGGCGAGGGCGCGGCGCATCTCGGGGATTTCGGCGAACGCCGCGAGCTTGTGCTGATGGACGCGGATGCCGAAGAGGACGGCGCCGGTCTCGGGCAGGCGGCGCAGGGTCTGGCGCTCGACGCGGTAGAAGACGCGCTCGCCCGCCTCGGCCGGCGCGATGGGGCCGTGCGGCAGCGCCGCGGGCTGGAACAGCTCGGGATCGGTGGTGAGGCTCCAATTGGTGCGCGAATAGATCGCGCCCGCCTTCAAGCCGAGCAAAAAGCGGTCGATCGTGGCGCCGATGCGAGGATTTAGGGCGGGCACCGGCGCGTGGATCGCGGGCATCGGATGGCCGAGCTTCTCGGCGAGGCGCCAGCGCGAGGGAAAGCAGAGGCAGGCGCCGGTCAGGATGAGCGTGCCGGCTGGATCGGGCTGCAGGATGCAAAGATCTTCCTGCACCAGCAGCGCGGCTGCCTCGAGCGGCGGCCGCGCGCGCGAGACGTTGCGGCCATCGGGGCAGCGCAGCGCAGCGCCTTCGCGCTCGAAGCGATCCGAGTGCGTCTCGATCGCCCAGCGCGCGACAGCCTCTAGAAGCTCGCACGCCGGCGCCTCGGCTTGCGGCAGGCTCTGGAGCACATCGGCGCGGCGCGCGGCGAGCAGACGCTCTTTCTCGGCCATCTGCGCCCGATAGTCTTCGTCGAGCTCGAACCAGTGGCGCGCGTCGATGGCGGCGACGCCCATGCGCAACGGATCGTGTCCGGCGAGAAACGGGAAGTGCTTGGGCCGCGACGCCGCCATGCTCGCAGGCGCCCCGCTCAGTTGAGCCGCGCTTTGAGGCGGCCGAGCAGGTCCTCGACCTGGCTCCTGAGGCGGCCGGTGCGATCGAGGCGCGTCACCGTTTCCAGACAGGTGCGCGCGCGGCGCAGCTGGCCCAGTTCGGCGTTGAGCGCCGCGGCCTCGTACCAGACGGCGGGACTGCCGGGCGCCACCAGCGCCATGCGCTCGACCGCGGCGAGCCCGGCCGCCGCATCGCCGGCCTTCAAGCAGCGGAGCTTGATGTTGTTCTGCAGGCGCATGAGGATTTCGCGATTCTCGGCGAGCGCCAGATGCGCGGGCGCCAGCGCCGCTTCGGGGCCCTGCATGCTTTTCAAGAGGGCGTCGAGCTCGCCGCGCGAGCGCACGGCCCCGCGCTCGAACGGATCGACGAGCAGCTCCTCGCCGGCCGCGCCGAGCCGCACCAGGAAATGGCCCGGGAAGTTAACGCCGGCCGCGGGCCAGCCGAGTCCGCGCGCCACGTGCAGGTAGAGGATCGAGAGCGCGATCGGCAGGCCCTTCCTGCGCTCGATGACGCGTGTCAGATCCGCGTTGGCGAGATCGTCGTAGGTTTCGCTGTCGCCCTGGTAGCCGCCGCGGTCGAACAGCACGGCATTGAGCGAGGCGACCTGCTCCGCCGGCGACATGCCCGGCTCGGCGAGCGCCTCGGCCTCATCGGCCAGCGCGTCGAGATGCGCGGCGTAGGGCGCCGCATCGAGGCCGGGCCGGCCAAGCGCCGCCAGCGCCAGCGCCATTTGCGCGAGATCGAGCGCGTCGTCGGGGCGCTTGGACTGCTCGATCAGCCAAGCCTCGACCGCGGCACTGTCGATCCAGCCGGACACGTCCACGGCGTTCACCTCGAGGGCCGCCAGGCATCGGGCCGGTGCAGCGGCCAGCGGCCTCGCGCCAAGAATAGAGCATCGAAGCGCCGGTCGAGTTCCGCATAGCCGGGGCGGCGCGCGCAAAACTGCTCGGCCGCCGCCGCGATGCGCCGCCACTGGCGCTCGGCGATCGCCTCCTCGATGAGATCGGTGCCGGCGCGCGCCTTGATCTCGAGCAGCACCAGGAGCCGGCCGCGGCGCAGCACGAGATCGATCTCGCCGCCCGGCAGCTTCAAGTCGCGCGCCACCACGCGGAAGCCCTTGAGGCGCATGTAGAGCGCGGCCAGCCATTCGGCGCGGCGGCCGAAGCGCTGCGCCCGCAGCTTGGCGTCGCCTTTGGCGAACGCGCTCACCGCTTGCGCCCCTCGCCGGCCAGCGCCAGCGCGCGGCGATACACATCCTTGCGCGGCTGGCCGCTCGCTTCGGCCACGGCGGCGGCCGCATCGCGCACCGACATCATCGGGAGCGCCCGCGCCAGCAGCGCATCGACATCGGCGGCGCTCGCTGCTTCTTCCGCGGGCGGGCCCACGACGACGGCGATCTCGCCCTTGGGCGGCGGCGCATCGCGATAGTGGGCGGCAAGCTCGGTGACCGCGCCGCGGCGTGCCTCCTCGAACAGCTTGGTGAGCTCGCGCGCGACGGCGGCGGGGCGCGGACCGAGCTCGGCGGCGAGATCGGCGAGCGCGCCGGCGAGTCGCGGGCCGGTTTCGTAGAAGATCAGCGTCGCCGGCACCGCGGCGAGCGCGGCGATCGCCTTGCGGCGCGCACCCGATTTCGGCGGCAGGAAGCCGGCGAACAGGAACCGGTCGGGCGGCAGCGCCGAGATTTGCAGAGCGGCCAGCGCCGCCGAAGCGCCCGGCACCGGCACGATCGCGACCCCCGCATCGGCCGCCGCGCGCAGCAGCTTGTAGCCGGGATCGGAGACGAGCGGCGTGCCGGCATCGCTGACGAGGGCCACGCGCTGGCCGGCGCCAAGGCGCTGGAGCAGCGTTTCGCGCGCGGCGGCGCCGCTGTGATCGTCGTAGCGGAAGAGCGGGGCGCTGAGGCCGTAGTGCTCGAGCAGCTTGCCGGTGACGCGCGTGTCTTCGCAGGCGACGAGGTCGACGCCCTTCAATACGTCGAGCGCGCGCAGCGTGATGTCGGCGAGATTGCCGATCGGCGTCGCGACGAGATAGAGGCCCGGCGCCAGCGCCTGCGCGGGCCGGCGCGGCGCCCCGGATTGCGTTTGCCCGGAGGCACGGATAGTCTCGTCCGAGCGTACAGCACCCATAATCTCTTGGGCTCCGAGGGGTCTTTGCCGTGACGTCATACCACGCCCGGTTTCCTGAGCGTCGGCAAGTTTTGGCCGCCGCCGGCGTTGCCTTGCTGGCACTTTCGCTGGCGGCCTGCGGGTCCAGCAACCGCGATGGAGTGGGCCCCGCCGTCGCGCGCGCGCCGGCGGGGCCGGTCGCCGGGCGCCTCCCCGCCGGCTCGCAAGTGAAGGTTGCGATGCTGCTGCCGCTCTCGGGCGACCGCGCGAACCTGGGGCGCGCCATGCAGCGGGCCGCGGAAATGGCGGTGCTGGAGCAGGGTGCCCGCAACATGCAGCTGTTGACGTTCGACACGCGCGGGACGCCCGAAGGCGCCACCGCCGCCGCCGAGCAGGCGCTGCAGCAGGACGCCAAGATCATCCTGGGGCCCGTCTTCGCCGACGAAGTGCGCGCGGTGCGCGAGCGCGCCGGCGGCAAGGTCAACGTCGTCGCGTTTTCGAACGACGCGTCGGTGGCCGGCGGCGGCGTCTATCTTCTGAGCTTCAGCCTGAAGCAGCAGGTGGAGAACGTGATCGGCTACGCCGCGCGCAATGGGAGGAAGCGCATCGGCGTGATCGCGCCGGCGAACGAATACGGCCAGCAGGTGACGGCGATGGCGCGCGAGATCGCCAGCAAGAACGGCGCCGAGGTGACGCGCACCGGCACCTACAAGCCCGACACGATGGAGGTCACCGACGACATCAAGTCCTTCGCCGGCGCCACCGGCGTCGACCGCAAGGGCAAGGTCGGGCGCGCGACGCCGCTCGACTTCGACGCCGTGCTGATCGCCGACGGCGGCACCAAGCTGCGCATGGTCGCGAGCCTGCTCGCCTATTACGACGTGGATCCCGACAAGATCCGCTTCCTCGGCACCGGGCGCTGGGACGACAAATCTCTCAGGCGCGAACTCTCCCTGCGCGGCGGCTGGTATGCGGCGCCCGACCCGACCGCGTTCGACAAATTCGCGGACAAATACAAGGGCGCCCACGGCGACGAGCCGCCGCGCATCGCGACGCTCGCCTACGACGCGGTGGCGCTCGCCGCCACGATCGCCAAGAAGCCGGAGGGCTTCGACTATGGCGTGCAGACCTTGACCGACCCCTCGGGCTTTGCCGGCATCGACGGCATCTTCCGCTTCACGCCCGATGGGTTCTCGGAACGCGGCCTCGCCGTGGTCGAGATCGGCCGCGACGAGGTGAGGGTCGTGGGCGAGGCGCCCAGGAGCTTCGGGGTGCCGGGGACGAATTGAGGGCGGCGGGGGCCCTCCCCAAGAACACCTACATTCACCTACTTCGCACCTACATTCACCTACTTCGCACCTACATTTGCCGAGAAGTGGCGGCGCGCCGGCGGCGGAAGCCGGGACGGGGTGCGCAGAGAAGGCAAGTCCGGAAAATCTCTGGCCTTCTATGGACCTTTCTTGCCTTTTCTTGCCGTCCCGGCAGCGAATAGAGCAAGGAAAGGCAAGTCCGTCGTCAAGAAAAGGCAAGGTGCCGGCGACCGCGCGCGGAACTCCGCGGCGCGACACGGGGGACCTCGGCGGAAGTGCGCGGACCTCGCCTCGTGCCGTGAAACGAGATGGACCGTGTCAAAGAGCAGCGGGCGCCGGACGAACAGCGCCCGCGCGCGCTCGGCCCCATGAGGGCTATTGGCCGTGGGGCCACCCCTCCCCCCAATGTCAACCGGCCAGCCTCCAAGCCGCTGAACAAGCAGGCTTTCGATTCCGCGTGGCGGTTGACATGTCAACCGGGCGCCGCCGCCTTCCCTTACGCTTTTCTCGGCTTCGGTCGGGGTCGAGAATTTCTGCAAAATATCATCAATTGTCAGCATCGGCCCGCGCGCGCGGGGCCGCAGCGGCGTAAGCGCGGCTTCGACATCGAGATTCACAAATCTAAACAGCGGGCGCGGCGGACTCATGCGGCACGCCGGCGCCGCTCTCGGCGCGCCGGACGTCGCCGGAGGACCGAGGGCAACCTAGACGAGCAGAGAATTGTGGCCGATCTATGTTCTTGTTATGTTCCCAGGGCGATTTCGCGCACCGCCGGCAAGTGGGCGCCGCGGTTCGATGACCACGGCTCCGGCCACGCCGACTGGGCTGTGGACTGGAGTATCCCAAAGGCTCAGCCGTCAACGAATGCCTTCCCCCGCCTGCGCGGGAAGGTTGGATGGGGTCTCTCCGCACTATGAAACTCCGCCAGCCCGCACGCCGCCGACGCAGCACATCGCGGCGGCGACGATTTACTCGCGTCCTCGCCCCCTCCGGCCCGCGCGCTAAAGAGCGCGCGGTCCACCTCCCCCGCTGCGCGGGAGGAGAGACATTTACTCCGCGGCCTTCTTCATCCCGAGCCGGGCGGCTACCGCGGGCATCACTTCGCGCGCGAAGCGCGTCATCGAGCGCTCGACCAGCGTCGGCGCGAGTGCGCCGAAATTGTTGAGGATCGCCACGTGGCGGATGCCCATCTCGTGGAGGCGGCACATCTTCTCGGCCACCGTCTCGACGCCGCCGAACAGGCAGATGCCGTTGGCGATGATGTCTTCGTAGATGTGCTTCTTCGCGTAGAGCCGCGTGTCGACATAGAGGTCGTAGGCGGCCTTGCATTCGGACTTGGCGGCCGCGTCGCTCTCGGCGACGTGCGTGTGCAACACGAACACGTGATCGTCGTCCTGCGGCGCCTGCCCCGCCTCGCCGCGGCCGCGGCGGAATTCGCCGAACATCGTGCCGATGTCGGCGAAGTCTTTGCACGAGGCGTAGGGCACGGTGAAGATGCGTTCGCCCTGCTTGCCCACGTGATAGGCGCCCTCGCGCGCGAGAATGGCGACGTAGATCGGCGGCACGCGGCCTTCGTGCGGCAGCACGTTCAAGACCACTTTCTCGCTCTTCGAGTACTTGCCGGCGTAGGCGAAGCTTTCGCCGGCCATGAGGCGCTTCACCAGCGCCAAGTTCTCGTTGAAGCGGTCGCGCTTCTCCTTGGGGTCGCGGTCGTAGCCTTGGAATTCGTGCGCGAGATAGCCCGAGCCGACGCCGAACACGAGCCGGCCGCCGCTCATCATGTCGAGCATCGCGTAGCTCTCGGCGATGCGGCGCGGATCGTGAAACGTGAGGATCGAGATCGCGCTGCCGAGCCGGATCGTTTTCGTGCGCTGTGCCAGCGCCGCCAGCATCACCGCCGGATCGGGCACCACGCCGTATTCATGGAAATGGTGCTCGGCGCAGAAGAACGTGTCGTAGCCGAGCGCCTCGGCGAGCTCCGCCTGGCGCATCACCTGGCGATAAAGCTCGGGCACCGTGCGCGAAAGGCGCGGGTGGTGGTCGTTGACCGAGAAGACCGAGTAAGGCATGGCGCTCTATGCGTTTCTCCAACGTTGCCTCCTTCCCCCGCTTGCGGGGGAAGGTCGGGATGGGGGTAAGGACGCCGGACGCCGCGGGGGCGCTGAAGCGCGGCGCTCGAGCAACGTGCCACGCGATCAAGCTCCGCGCTGCGTCGTGACCCCCATCCAACCTTCCCCCGCAAACGGGGGAAGGCTTCTCTCCTACTCGGGCCGAGCGGAGTTATGTTATAAGAAATACGTTATGATATAAGAAACACACAGTCAAGCGCTTGGTTCCATGAGCGAAAGACAAGGCGTTCGGTCGGTCGAGATCGGGCTGCGGCTGGCGCGGCTGCTGACCGAGAAGGCGCAGCCGCTGGCGCTCAAGGACCTTGCCGCCGGCGCCGGAATGCCGGCCGCGAAGGCACACCGGTACCTCGTGAGCCTGATCCGCGCGGGCCTCGCCGAGCAGGACCGGGAAAGCGGGCGCTATCGGCTCGGGCCGCTGGCGCTTGATTTCGGCCTCTCGGCGCTGCGCCAGCTCGACGTCTTGAAGTTCGGCGGCGAGGCTCTCGCCGACCTCCGCGCCGCGATCGACGAGACGGTGCTGCTCGCGATCTGGGGCAACAAGGGACCGGTCGTGGCGCGCTGGGAGGAATCGAGCCGCCCGGTCGCCACCAACGTGCGCGCGGGCTGGGTCATGCCGCTCGCAAACTCGGCGACCGGCCGCTGCTTCGCCGCCTATCTGTCCGAAGCCGTGACCGCGCCCCTGCTCGAAGCCGAATTCGCGCTGCGCCCCGAGGATCGGCCGCGCTATCCGGCGCGGCTCGACGAGATCCGGGCGCACGGCCTCTCGCGCGTCGAGGGCGATCTTTTGCGCGGCGTCGCTTCGGTGGCGGCGCCCGTCTTCGCGCACGGCGGCGCCATCGTAGCCGTCATCGCCGCGCTCGGTCCGCAGGGCGCGTTCGACGTCGCCTGGGACGGCGCCTATGCGCGCGCCGTGAAAGACGCGGCCGCTCGCCTGTCCGCAAGGTTGGGGTTTCGCGGTTGATCCCCTCGCCCTGGGGCGAGGGGGCAGGGGGAGAGGGGAAGGACCTTCCGCGACGGAGTCCGCCGCTAAAGACGTAATTTTCTGGGGCTCGGGGGGAAAGTCCGCCAGCATGGTCGCACGCGATCTCGCACATGCCCGGCGTGTTGGTGCATTCAGACGCGCTCGAAGGTTCCGACGTGATCCGAGCCTTGGAGAGCGCCGGATGTGGGAGCGCCTGCGAAACCGACAGTTCGACGGCCTAAAGTTTCGCAGGCAGACGCCGGTTGGCCCCTACACCGCAGATTTCTATTGCGAGCAATACAAGCTCGTCGTGGAGGTCGATGGCGGCCAGCATCACATGGACAACGCCGTCGCCGCTGACGCGGAGCGGGATCGCTACCTGAGTGCGCACGGGTATCGCGTGTGCAGGATCCCGCACCTCATCGCGATCCAAGAGACCGACACGGCTCTGGAGATGATTCGAGCGGTGATCGGGCGCCGAGGCTAGCTGAAGGAAGGTCTTCCCCCTCTCCCCCTGCCCCCTCGCCCCGGGGCGAGGGGAACTTCAGCGCTTGCCCTTTGCCGTCTTCACTTTCGCATACGGAATCTCGTCGATGAGCGCGCGGATGAACTGGGGCAGGCAGAAGGCGCCGGCGAACATGTCCGGCGTGAAGTAGCGGGTCGTAAGTCTTGCCGCCTTGGCGAGGCGCGCGATCGCGGCGACGGGCGTTTTCCTCAGGCGGAGATTGTCCGTCGCCCAGCCGAGCGCCATGAAGCCGCCATTGTAGGTGGGGACGACGGCGAGATAGCACCCGCCCTCGCGGAAGAGCTTGCGGAACGCGCGCACGCTCGACACGAGCTCGGGTCCCTGGAGATAGGGCACGCCGTTCTGGGTCACCAAGACGCCGCCGGGTGCCAGGCAGCGCTTGCAATCGGCGTAGAACTCCTCGGTGAAGAGCACGGCGCCGGGCCCGACCGGATCGGTCGAATCGATGATGATGACGTCGTAGCGTTCGGGCGTGTCTTTGACGAACTTCGCGCCGTCGGCGATCACGATCTTGGCGCGCGCATTGTCGAACGCGCCGGCGTGGTGGTTCGGCAGGTGCTTCCTCGACAGCTCGATCACGCCCGGGTCGATCTCGACCATGGTGCAGACAAGCTTCGGGTGCTTCAGCACCTCGCGGAGGCAGCCGCCGTCGCCGCCGCCGACGATCAAGACCTTGCCGACGCGGCCCTTGGCGCCCGCCCGTTTGGCGGCCCGGACCGCCAGGATGGGCACGTGCGCCAGCATCTCGTGATAGATGAACTCGTCCCCCTCGGTCGTCTGGACGATGCCGTCCAGCGCCATGACGCGGCCGAAGGTCGGATTGCGGAAAATCACGAGGTCCTGCAACGCGGTTTTCTCGCGGTGCAGGACCTCTTCGACCTTGAGCGTCTGGCGGATCGCGGGGTGGAGCGTTTCCTGGAACCACTCCACGGCCGTCCTCCTGGGTTAGAGCTTAGACGACGAGTCCGCGCTTGCTTTCGGACACCTGGATGCCGTTGGGCGCGAACGCCGCCTTCAGCGCGGGAATCGCCTTGTAGGGGTCGCATTTCCCGCACATGAAGATGTCGATCGCCGCGTAGCCGCGCTCGGGCCAGGTGTGGATCGAGATGTGGGACTCGGCCAGCACCACCACGCCCGACACGCCCATGCCCGCGCCGAACGGGTGCATGTAGCTGTGGAGGACGGTCGCCCCGCACTTGCGCGCGCCTTCGAGCAGCGCGTTTTCGATGGCGGGAACGTCGCCGAGACTGGTGGCGCCCCACAGCTCGACGAGCAGATGGGTGCCGGCGAACTCGACGCCGTCCTTGCGGACGTAGTGGTCTGGGGCCGTCTCAACCGGCCGCTGCGCGGCCGGAGCGAGATAGGTAACGTTGGTGTTCGTCTCGCGAGTGGGCGTGAGCCTCTCTTTCGAGAACCCCCCCAACCGGGCAGCTTTGCGCATTTCCTTTGGTTCCACCCAATCAGAAGCAGTTCACGAAGTTCCGGCGATCCGCCGGAGCGTCGCGGCGATAGATCTCCTCTCCGTCGTCGACGCGAGCGCACTATCTGGTGCAATCTTAAAAAAATGCAAGATTTTTTTGGGCGGCCGCGGGAATTTTTTGGTCGCGGCGCGCGCCGCGCGCGGGGTGAATTTCGCCGCTGACCGCTCTGGTTGAGCGGCGCGGCGTGCGAGAAAGCCTTGTGGAATGGGCCTTCATTGCACTCGGTGCCGGCGCCGCGAACGCCCGCGGAGAGCGCGTGGACAAGGCCCAATGGGCCGCGCGCCTGCGCGAAATCGTGAAGACGCGGCGCGGCCGTTAACAACCCGCTCGGAAATTGTCCCTCAACTCCGCCCCTGCGCACGCCGCGCGGGCGTAGCTGGAAAGATGCAGGGAGGCGGGGAGACGGGGGGAATCTGATTCGCGCCGAACGCGCCGATCCACTTTTCTCCCCGCCTCCCCGCCTCCCTGCCGCCTTTTCCGGCGCGAGCGCACGCGGAAAAGCGGCGGGTTCGAAGCCCACCCCACGACGCGTGCGCGCCCGCAATGTCGCAAAAAGACGCTAAAAATCGGCCTCGGCGAGGGCCACGACGCTGTCGGCGCCGTCGGTGACCGCGGCGAGCAGGCCCTGCGAGCGCACCAGCACGTGGTCTGCGAAGAAACGCGCGGTCTTGATCTTGGCGGCGGCGAAACGCGGATCGATCCCGTTGGCGCCGTCCGCTCCGTTCACGCGCTTGGCGGCCAGCGCCGCGCGGCCCATGAGCCAGCCGGCCGTCACATTTCCGAACAACGCAAGATATGGCACCGCGCCCGCCGCCGAACGCGCGATATCGTGTTTGCCGGCGGCGACGATCCAATCCGTCGCTTGGCCGAGGCAGTCGAGACCGTCGGCGAGCTTCCGGCCGATCGCGGCCAGATGGGCGTCCGAGACCGCGGCCAGCTCGGCCGCGGCCGGCCGCATCTCGGCGATGAACGCCTTGGCGGCCTCGCCGCCGTCGCGCTGCACCTTGCGGCCCATGAGATCGTTGGCCTGGATGCCGTTGGTGCCCTCGTAGATCGGGTGAATGCGGGCATCGCGCATGTGCTGCGCGGCGCCGGTCTCCTCGATGAAGCCCATGCCGCCGTGAACCTGCACGCCGGTATGCGCCACTTCGCAACCGGTATCGGTGCACCAGGCCTTCATGACCGGCGTCAGCAGGTCGACGGTGGCCTGGGCGCGCTTCTTCGCCGCCGGATCGGGGTTGCGCTTGGCGTGATCGAGGCGCGAGGCGAGGTAATAGGCGAGCGCCCGCATTGCCTCGGTCGAGCTCTTCATCGAGAGCAGCATGCGGCGCACGTCCGGGTGGCGGATGATGGCGACGTCGTTTTCGCCGGTGACGATGTCGCGGCCCTGGACGCGCTCCTTGGCGTAGGCGCGGGCCTGTTGCCAGGCGCGCTCGGCCGTGCCGAGCCCGAGCATGCCGACGTTGAAGCGCGCGTTGTTCATCATCGTGAACATGCAGGCCATGCCGTCGTTCTCGCGCCCGATCAGCGTGCCGAGCGCGCCCTCGTTCTCGCCGAACGCCATCACGCAGGTGGGGCTGGCATGGATGCCGAGCTTGTGCTCGAGCGAGACGGGGCGGAGATCGTTGCGCGGTCCGAGCGAGCCGTCGGCGTTCACCAAAACCTTCGGCACCAGGAACAGCGAGATGCCCTTGACGCCCTGCGGCGCGCCCTCGATGCGCGCCAGCACGAGGTGGACGACGTTGTCGGTGTAGTCCTGGTCGCCATAGGTGATGAAAATCTTCTGGCCGAAGACGCGATACTTGTCTCCCTCCGGCACGGCGCGCGAGCGCAGCGCGCCTACATCCGAGCCGGCTTGGGGCTCAGTGAGGTTCATCGTCCCGGTCCACTCGCCGCTGACGAGCTTCGGGAGAAAGAGCCGCTGCTGCTCGGCGGTGCCGTGCGCCGAGATCGCTTCGATGGCGCCCACGGTCAGCATCGGGCAGAGCGACCAGGCGGTGTTGGCGGAATCCCACATCTCGACGACGGCGGCGTTGAGCGTCCAGGGCAGGCCCTGGCCGCCATGGTCGGGCGGAACCGCCACGCTGTTCCAGCCGCCGTCGACGAATTGCCTGTACGCGTCCTTGAAGCCCTTGGGCGTGCGCACTACGCCGTTCTCGAGCCGCGAGCCCTCGGTGTCGCCGACGCGGTTGAGCGGGCCCACTACTTCTGCCGCGAACTTGCCGGCCTCGTTCAAGATATGGTCGACGATATCGCGCGTCGCCTCCTCGTAGCCGGGAAGCCTGGCGACCTCTTCGAAACCGGCGGCGTGGCGGAGCGCGAAGCGGATGTCGTCGAGCGGTGCTGCGTAATCGGCCATGGTCGCTCTCTCGGGGGATTGCGCATTTCTTGCGCAGCCGCGCTAACAAAGGCCCCGCCCGCCCGCGAGTCAATATTCGGTGACCGCGCGGTCTGGCCGCGTCTCGGCCACAAATTCGTCGCCTGGCTTCGCCCTACTCCGGCATGGGTGGGTGTTCTTTCGAGGTGGCGGGATGACGGACATCGCGATTCGCCGTGACGGGCCGGCCGCGAATGGCGGCGACGGCGTCGCGGCGGGCATTGCGCGCGAGGAGCGCGCGGGGCTCGCCTATGTCTTCTATGGCCGGCTGGTGGCGCTCGGCATGCTCGCGGTCTGGGTGGCGGCGACGCTGCCGTTCGAGCGCTCGGGCGCCTATCTCGCCGCCATCGTGCTGTTCGCGCTGTTGGGCGCGCCGCCCTATCTGCTCTCGCGCTGGGGCCTCGGCGGGTGGAAGGTGACGGCGTTCTTCCTGCTGCTCGACGCCGCCATCCTCACCTACATCCTGATCGTCCCGCCGCCTTTCTTCGCCGAGGGCTGGACGCAGCAGATCAATCTGCGCCTGCCGAACTTCCTCTATCTCGGCGTCTTCCTGGTCGGCATGGCGCTCTCCTACTCGCCCGCGCTCGTGATCTGGACCGGCGCCGCGGCGATCGCAGCCTGGACGACCGGGTATGTCTGGGTCGCGATGCTGCCCGATTCCGTCCCCTATACCTCGCGCGACGCGCTCGACACCGGCCGGAGCGGGAGTTCGGTGATCGCCAACTTCCTGCATCCCAAGACGGTCAGCCTGACCGCGCTCTACAACCAGATCGTGTTCCTCGTGCTGGTGACGCTGATTCTCGCCATCGCGGTATGGCGCTCGCGCCTCTTGGTGCGCCGGCAGGTGTCGGCCGAGGCCGGTCGCGCGGCGCTTTCGCGCTATTTCTCGCCCAACCTCGTGAACGAGCTCTCGAAGAGCACATCCGAGCTCGATCGGCCGCAGGTGCAGCCCGCGGCGGTTCTGTTCGGCGACATGGTGGGCTTTACCGCGATCTCGGAGAAGCTCGATCCCAGCGCACTGGTGGGCCTGTTGCGCGAATTCCACGGCCGGCTTGCGCGCCTCGCGTTCGACCATGGCGGCACGGTCGACAAATACATCGGCGACGCGATCATGGTGCATTTCGGAACGCCGCGGCCGCGCGCGGACGACCCGGCGCGCGCGCTCGCCTGCGCCGCGGCGATGATCGAGGAGATCGAGCGCTGGAACCGCGAGCGCGGCGCGCGCGGCGAGCACGCGGTGGCGCTCGGCATCGGCGTGCACTACGGCGAGGTGCTGGTGGGCAATATCGGCGACGCGCGCCGGCTCGAATACACGGTGCTCGGCGACACGGTGAACGTGGCGAGCCGCCTCGAGCGGTTGACGCGGGAGGCGGGCACGCCGCTGATCGTGAGCGAGGCGCTGGTCGCGGCCGTGCGCGGCTGCGGCGGCGAGGCGCTGCTCGCGCGCCTGCGCCCCGACCGCGCCCGCAGCGTGCGCGGTCGCCGCGAGCCGGTGGCGATCTGGTGCCTCGCGGTGGGCGTAAGCGCGGGCGAACCCTTCGCCCCCGCACCGCAACCGGCATAGAAACGCCGCGCGCGCCGACCCTCACTTCCCATTCGCCGCAAGAGCGGCGAATGGGCCCCTTCTCTCCCTCCGGGAGAGAAAAGAACGAGCGGCGCCCACTCTTCTCTCTCCCTCTGGGAGAGAAGGGGCCCATTTCGCTGCGCTTGCAGCGAAATGGGAAGTGAGGGCTGCCGACGCGGGGCGGTTCAATGCGCGTGATAGCCCTCGGCGCCGACTTTCCCGCGGAAGACGCGGTAGGCGTAGATCGTGTAGATCGCGATCATCGGTAGCGACACGGCCACGCCCGCCAGCGTGAAGACCTGGCTCGAGGGCGGTGCGGCGGCGGCCCAGATCGTGAGCGCGTAGGGCACGATGTGGGGCCAGAGGCTGATCGCGATGCCCGCATAGCCGAGCAGGAACAGCAGCGCCGCGAGGAAGAACGGCGTGCGCTCCCACCCCTGCCCGAGGCCGCGCCAAACGAGGAACGCGACGGCGAGCGCGGCCAGCGGCACCGGCGCGAGATAGACGAAGTTCAACCCCGAGAACCAGCGCGCGGCCACCTGCGGGTGATCGAGCGGCGTGATGAGGCTCACGACGCCCATCGCCGCGAGGACCGCCGCGACGAGCCAGCGCCCCCAGACGCGCGCGCGCGCCTGGAGATGCCCTTCGGTCTTGAGCACGAGCCAGCAGGCGCCGAGCAGCGCATAGCCGGCGACGACGCCGAGGCCGGCGGCAACAGCGAGCGGCGTCAGCCAATCGAACGGGCCGCCCGCGAACGCGTTGTGCTCGACCTTGATGCCGGCGACGAGGCCGCCGAGCATGGCACCCTGCATGAACGCCGCGACCGTCGAGCCGATGGCGAACGCGAAATCCCAGGGGCGCGGGTTGGCCGCCTTGAAGCGCAGCTCGAAGCTCACGCCGCGGAAGATCAGCGCGAACAGCATCAGCATCAGCGGAATGTAGAGCGCCGGAAGGGCCACCGCGTAGGCGAGCGGGAACGCCGCGAACAGCACGGCGCCGCCCAGGATCAGCCAGGTCTCGTTGCCGTCCCAGACCGGCGCGATGCTGTTCATCATTGTCGCGCGCGCGTCGGCGTCGGGCGCCACCGCGAACAGCACGCCGATGCCGAGATCGAAGCCGTCGAGCACGATGTACACGAGCACACCGAGCGCGATGACGGCCGCCGAAATCAGAGCGAGATCCATCTCAGCGCGCCTTCTCGCTCGTGGGTCCGCTCTCGACGACGAGCGCCGGCCGCGCGCCATGCATCGCCTCGGGCGCGTGCGGCGGCAGCTCCGCCTCGTCGGGGCCTTTCTTGATCAGGCGGTCGACGAAGTAGAGGAACGCGCCGAACAGGAAGATGTAGACCACAATGAACAGCACGAGCGTCGTCGCGACCGCCGCGGCCGGCACAGGGGAGACGCTGTCGGCCGTGCGCAGCAGGCCGTAGACGGTCCAGGGCTGCCGGCCGATCTCGGCCGTCATCCAGCCCGCGATCACGGCGACGAAGCCCAGCGGCACGCACGCGACCGCGAGCCGCATGAGCAGGCGGCTCGTGTAGAAGCGCTTCCGCCAGCGCTGCCAGATCCCGAACAGCGCCACCGCCAGCATGAAAAAGCCGATGCCGACCATCAGGCGGAAGGTCGTGAACACCCAGATGACCGGCGGCCGGTCCCCGGGCTTTGCCTCCTTCAGGCCCTTCACCTCGCCGCTGAGGCTGTGGGTCAGGATCAGGCTGCCGGCGAAGGGAATGGCGATCTCGAAGCGGTTGCGCTCGGCGGCCGCGTCGGGAATGGCGAAAATCACGAACGGCGCGCCCCGGGTCGTCGTCCAGAGCGCCTCCATCGCCGCCACCTTCATCGGCTGCGTCTCGCGCACCTGGAGGCCGTGGAGGTCGCCGGCGAAGATCTGCAGCGGCGCCAGGATCGCGGCCGCGCCGAGGCCGAGCGAGAAGCCGCGCCGCGCGATCTCCTCGTGCCGGCGTTTCAGGAGATACCAGGCGGAGGTTCCGGCGACGACGAAGGAGACCGTCAGGAAGCTCGCCAGCACCATGTGCGCGAGCCGGTAGGGGAACGACGGATTGAACACGATCGCCCACCAATCCTCGGGCACGAAACGGCCGCCGATGAGCGCCGCCCCCTGCGGCGTCTGCATCCAGCTGTTGGCGGCCAGGATCCAGAACGCGGAATTGAGCGTGCCGATCGCCACGAGGCACGTGGCGAGGAAGTGGAGTCGTGGCCCCACCTTCTTCCAGCCGAACAGCATCACGCCGATGAAGCCGGCTTCGACGAAGAACGCGGTCAGCACCTCGTAGGAGAGCAGCGGCCCCAGCACCGGGCCCGTGATCTCGGAGAAGCGGCTGAAATTCGTGCCGAACTGGTAGGAGAGCACGATGCCCGAGACGACGCCCATGCCGAAGCCGAGCGCGAAGATCTTGGCCCACAGGCGATAGAGGCGGAAATAGACCGGCTTCTTGGTCTTGAGCCACAGCGCCTCGACGCCGACGAGGAACACGCCGAGCCCGATCGTCAAGGTCGGGAACAGGATGTGGAAGCCGATCGTGAACGCGAACTGGACGCGCGCCAGCGTGGTTGCGTCGAGGTCCATGGCCCCTCCGACATCGCAGCTCCCTCGGCCATCAATTTAGGCTTCGGGGACGGGCCGGGGGCTGCGACATTCCCCCTCGCCCCGGTGTACGTGCTGGGGACATGAGTGACAGGCGTTCGGGGACATGGGTGACACTTTCACGGTCATCTGTTCAATTGCATTTTTTGATCTTTCTGCGGTTGTTGTGGGGCCTGTGGGGTTGTGGGCAGCG
>Ga0187892_10000608_pt1 | contig 91944 bp, 116 predicted proteins | sample MA1701073metaG_FD_139345 | JGI IMG/M metagenome (GOLD analysis project Ga0187892, IMG submission 139345) | Bio-ooze microbial communities from a basaltic lava cave in the Kipuka Kanohina Cave System on the Island of Hawaii, USA - MA170107-3 metaG ... | reverse complement strand
TCGGATTTGGCCAAGTCAAACAACGCTGAAATCATGCTAATTTGTAAAATGTATCCATCCACCATCTCTAATTTTGACGAGTTTTTGTTTTTTTTGCAAAAAAACACTCGTTCCTTTTTGTACATGCCCAATGACTATCAGTTTAATTTTTCTGGCGCGTGCAATTTTTCTGATCTTGCCAAGATCTTTTGTAGATACGGTAGCAACTATCTCGTACTCTTCACCGCCATTGAAAACAAGATCAATTGGATCGAGCCTATTGTTCTTGGCAAAATTATCTAGGTTGTCATCTTTTGGTATCTGGGTAATTACAAATCTTTTCTTGCTCTGCTTTGACAGCTCGTTGAGTGTAGTTGATAGGCCATCACTAGAGTCCATTGCAGACGTCATATATCGTGCGGCAGATGTGCCAAAGCTTAGCCGGGGGGTCGGCAAAAAAACTGCTTTTTTTGCAAGCTTTTTGAAGCCAGCAGATGCTTTTTTACCACGTAGAATAATCTTGAGTCCTGCCGAAGTTCTTCCAAATGGGCCAGTGACTATGATGTGATCACCTACTTTTGCGCCAGTTCGGCGTGTGATTTTTTTGGTAATGCCAAACAGCGTTGGTGAGATCACCAACTCCTTTCCTTCGTTTGTATCTCCACCAAGAATTCTAAAACCAAATTCTCGTGATGCATTTTTGAATCCACTTGCAAGCTGCAAAACTTTTGATCTTGAATAACCTTTTGGCAAGGAAACTGAAACAATGCAGTAAAGTGGTCTGACCCCCTTTGCTGCAAAATCGCTTACAGGTGCAACAATGCTTTTTCGTGCAATCTGTGATGGGCCCATACCGGGGGGAACATCCGTACTCTCCACCAATGTATCCGTCTTGATTACTCCGAAGTTTTTGCCAACCCTGAACATTTCTACGTCTTCTGAGATGAACTTTTTACCAGAAAACTTTTTTTGAAAAATTTTGATTATGTGTCTTTCATCTAGCTTGATCATAGCTTTTCCTTACTAGGGATGTCATTTCTTTTTGAATTTGTTTTGCCTTTTGTAAATTATTTGACTCGACTGAAATCCTCACAATGTCTTCCGTGTTTGATTTTCTTACCAGCGCCCAAGTGTCCTCATCAACTATGGCTTTTACACCATCGATTGTTATTATTTGGCTGAATTTTCCTTTTAGGTTCCTCTCAAATCTCTCCAGCACTCTGTCGTGCAGCTTAGACTCGATGCCGATCTTTGTTCTAAGCTGGTGATATCTTGACACAAACTCTATGATTTGATCGATGATTTTTTTTCCAGTCATGGCGGCAATAAAGCCTGCTGACAATATGCCATCACGGCACATGTTGAACTCTGGAAGTATGAACCCACCGCTACTTCCCTCGCCACCTGCCTGGCATTTTTGCCTAATCATCACATCGATTACGTTTGCTTCGCCAACCTTTGAGCGAATGACTTTACCGCCGTGCTCTAAGATGTATTTCTCGACAGATACACTCGTGTCTATACTAAGACAGAATTTTCTGTATCCGAGTTCTAGTGCCTTTGATACACCAAGCGCCAAAGTTGTGTCTGGCGACTGCTTTTTACCATTCTTTACTACCACAAGCCTGTCACCGTCCAAATCAAACGCAAACCCGATATCGACATTTTTACTCAGTGATACAAGTTCAGAAAGACCGTCTGAGGTGGGATCAGGCTCCCTTTTTGACGAATTTTGGTTAATAGTTCGCACTCGGCAGCCAAGACTTTGCAGAAGTTGTGGAGCTGTATTTACTGCTGCACCGCCACCAACATCTATTACAATTTTTGGTTTTTGATTTATTTTCCCAATTATTCTTGCTGCATCGTCTAAATAATTTGAGGAAACCTCGGACTCGGTGCCGATTTTTTTGTTACTTGATTTTTTTTCTTTTAGGATCTGGGCAAACTCTTTTTCGTTTGGTCCATGTCCCTCGATGATGAACTTGAGGCCATTCCATTCAAGCGGGTTGTGCGATGATGTGATGATTAGTCCTGCGCCATATTTACGAGCCTCTCTAAAAACTACTGGTGTTGGGACCATCCCAAGATTGTAGGTATTGACTCCTTGACTCATCAACGCTGCTACTGCAGTCTCCTTGATGATCTTACCAGAAGGCCTCGTGTCGTGCCCTACAACACATCTGTTTGACTTGATTAGCGGTGCAAAATTCCTGCAAAATTTTAGGATATCTTTGAGCATGAGGTCATTGCCAAAAATCCCACGTATTCCAGAAATGGATTTTTTCAATGGTAGCAGAGCGTCAAATGCTTTTAATAAACTCTGATAACAAGCGAACCCATGCCTCGATAGCTCAGCCTGGTGGAGCGAACGCCTCGTAAGCGTTAGGTCGCGGGATCGAATCCCGCTCGAGGCTCTAAAATATTAAATTAATAACAAAATCTTATTCTTCTTGGGCTTCAATATCAACTTCAAGTTCTTTAGCAAGTCCTTCCCACCACTTGCTTATTTGTTCTGTCATTCTCCCCGAAGGTATCATCCAGAGCTCCTTTATAGATCTGTCGATCGAAAATTGTAGAATCTAACATTGTAGATCAGCTAATACAAAAATTACTTGCGTTTTTTGAACTTGCGATAAAGTATGATGACAAGCGCGCCTCCGGCACAGCCCCAAAAAAGCGGCCATCGCATGGGGTTGTCGATCATTCCAATCCATGCATAAATCGTGCCTCCTATTAGCCCAAAGCCAATCAGCTCAAGTACCTTACTCATACGTTCTCAGAATTTCGAAAAAATATATTGTTTGTTTATTGATGACTTGTGTGGACAAGTATCTGGCAATCATTTTTACGCTGCTTGTGGGCGGAATGATTTTTTCAATTATGAAAGACCCGCCGAGTCTTGAGTTATTTTATGGCCAGCTCGCTGGAGCAATAATCATAGTGATATACTCTAGTTTCAAAAACAGAAAGGGTCGTCAAAGCACGAAGAAGAAAAGATAAGACTAAAGGTCTAGGCCAAATGATCCAGCAAGGTCGTGGAATCGTTTGTATGAATCAAGATATTGTTTGCCTTTTGGGGTAATAACGTAGGTGTTTTTCCCATCAAACTCGATTTTGTTGATGAGGCCTGCACCGGTCAAATTCTCAATGAATTTGGAGAGCCTGGAATGTGAAAGATTTGCTTGGGTTAGAAGGGTTGTTACCTTGATTCCTTCCTGACCGCAATGATCAGTAGCTGTAAGTAGGTCTGCTACAATCTGCATACTGGTTCTATATGTGGCCATGCTGATTGTCTTGTTTACTTGAATATAAGGGTATTAACGTTACATACGATCATATTAATAATGAAACCTGACATTTTTTCTTAAAATGTCAGGCATCGCAAATCCTTGGTACCAAGACTTTTTGGGTGTGGCGTATCGGTATTTTGATCTTAGGATGAATGTGATCCCGTTGTTTTCAGACCGCAGAACTGCGTCTGCTATGTGGCATGAAACCGTCCACTGGTGGAGTGATCACGACATAAAACTCAGGTTCGTGGAAGTCGAAAATCAATACTGGTTTATTTTGGCGTCTGAGACAAGACGGCCTGACCGCAACATGTCGTTTTACAAGCTTTTGGATAAATCAGACAACTTTGCGCGATTCAAAAAGGGCAGTATGGGGGAGGCATATCTGAGGTTTGGTGTCTATTCAAAAAAAGAGGAAAAGGACGCAAAGAAGAACATGGTGTGTAACTGCGGCCACACAAAAGAGGATCATGATGGAGAATGCCTTGTGGAGGGATGCAGATGCGAAAAATTTGTTAGCTTTGTCCTAAACCTTCTAAAAAAGAAAAAAATTATCACAAACATAAAATTCCTTGAGGAAAAAGACGTCAAAGATGATGCAGTAGCCTGGAACTGCCTTTACGTTAACAAGTACAAAAACTCTGAGTAGCTATTCTTTATCCAGATTAACACGAACGTGCTGGCCAGGATAGTGCTCAGCAATCTTTTTTGAATAACATTTACCGCACATGTGACCCTGAACATTCCAGTCTTTCATTGCAAGATATTTGTGATCCATTGGGCCGTTGCACAAAACACATTTGTCTATGTCTTTCAAGCAATCTCCAAATTCAGAACTCTATATAAAAATCATGTTCATGTTTTGTTGTGGAAAAAAAATTTGTTAAATATTAGTGCGTAGCAGAAAATCTGCGATAGAGTGTCTGGCCAATGTAAACCTCCTGCAATTTTTACATGGCCTGATACCTATCGCAATTTATGATAATTCTAAAGTAAGCTATTTACTAGTTTTTTTATGCTCTCAATTTCGTCTTCTTCTTGTCGTATTTTTTTGTCAACTACCCGAAGCATAGCCTCATTCCATACATGGTGAGAAAAGAAATTGTGTTTTGTGTTGGCAATTTCCATCTCGTCATCTACTACAGTGTCTTCTAAGAACTTGGTCACTACAACGTCAGACAGCTTCAAAATTCGCTCGTTGAGCTTGTTGCTTTTGAAAATTGGCTCCATCTTTACAATGTCTTCTTTAAAGTCTCCTCTTGTGCCAAGAATGCTTTTGTGAATAATTCTAAAGTACACCGCTACAAAGAACAGAGTAGCGTATCGTTTTGTTTTGTGGCCACCGCGCTTGCCATATCCTAGGGACTTTTTGGCGAACTCTTTTACAAGGTAGGGGTAGAGTAGCAGCCGATAATCATCTTTTAGGTTTTCATTAAAGACATCGTCGTATTTGCTGCCCCTTGGTAGGAACTGGGCAGGTGAACTGTATGATTCTGTTGGCCTTTGCTCAATTCCTGCAACAAGTACTTGGATTGCATCTTTTGCAACAATTACCTTTTTGTGATTGTCAGGAAGGTATCTGTTGTAAATCCCATCCCCCTTGAACTCTGCTTGCTGTGATTTGGTCTTGCTATCAAAAGAACCGGCTTGAATCTCATAAAAATATCCATAATTTTCAAGCTGGGACTTGATGGATTTGTGAAAATCCATCAGCGATACAAGATCTTTTCCTCTCACAGAGTTTTGCGAGTTCCTGTACTTTGTAATGTTGTTTTGATCCAACTCGTCGTCTGCTTTGATAATTGTCACTGTAATGCTGCCATCAAGATTGTTCGTTCTCTTTGCGTGGTCTAAAATAGAGTTTGATGTCTGGGCCCCATTGACTATCTGCGGCGCATGAAGCATCATGATGTTTTCTTCAAGCTCTTCAAAACTGCTAACTACTATTGTTATGCCGTTATTATAATAAAAAAACTTGTCAGGGGTATCTTGAAGTGTTTCTCGAATTCCCTTGTTTACGTTTGTCTTAAACTGCATCCACTGCCTGATGTTGGATTCGAATACAAAATCGCGGTTTTTTGTAACAAAGTCGGTCAGCTCACGAAGCTTTAACACGCCAAGAACCGTGTTCTTGTAGTGGATCATTTTTTCCAGCTTTATCTTGGATTTTTTACCAGCGGCTGGCTTTTTTATTCGATCCCAGAGGCTTCGTACTATTTTATCAATGTCGATGATTTCGACTGATTCGTCATCTCCATATTCTACTTGCTGGCTTGTGACGTAACAACACTCTATCTTTAGGTTTTTTTCCTGAATTTTTGTAACTAGATTTGCAAGCTCTGGTCGCATCTTTGTCACGTCCTTGGTAAGTAACCTTTTGACATCTTCTTTGAACTTGGCAATCGCTTCTTCAGAGTGCGCGGTACCATACTTTGACTGAAAAAGCCTTATTTTATTTTCAGAAAAATCCACAGGCAGATAGGCATCTATGCCAAGATCGTTTGCACCATCAATTATTGCGTCTGAGGCATCGTCTTCTGTAGCCTCAAAGACTCGAGTCAGAACCCAATGTAAAAAATTATGACCTTTTTCGACATCGCTTTTACCACTTTCAGTGTATTCTACTAGACTTTCTTTGATGTTTTGGGCAAATCCCTCAAGTGGTTGCTCGGTTTTTTTCTGCAAAAGAAGCGACTTGGATCCAGGGATGTATTCTAACAGCCCTGAGCTTTTTTCTGCCACAGCCTGTGCCTTGTTGCAGTCGGTATTAGAAAAGCTGGTTATTATATAATAACCACATCTTCATGCAAGATACGCCAAAAACTCTAAAAAATAAATTCACTGTGCATTTTGTTAATCGTAGTTGTCAAAAAAGATCCTAATTTTATCCGTAGCAGCAGTGGTGATCGTAGCTCTTGTGGTGGTGATGGTAGGGATCAGCTTGGAAAGCAACGTTACCGAAAGCGACAACTCTGTGGCTGATCAGAATGTGGTGATGATAACTGTCTCCTCATCTAGGCCTGGATGTGAGAATATCAATACGTGTTATGTGCCAGCTGAAATTACGATTAATTCTGGTGAAGTGGTGACATGGATAAATGAAGACTCGGCATTTCACACTACTACTAGCGGGTACTATAACAAGCATGATGGCGTATTTGATAGCGGCCAACTTGATCCGGCAGAAAAATTCTCATACAAATTTGATGAGACCGGTAGCTTTCATTATTATTGCAAACTGCATCCTTGGATGGAAGGAAATGTGATGGTAAACTAAGGTGAGGAAGGGATTCGAACCCTTATAGATTCGCTCTGCAGGCGAACGCATAGCCGCTCTGCCACCTCACCGCAGAAAAAATTTAATTCAACAAGAATTAAACTCTATGTTTTGATAAATGCCTTTGATGCTAGCTTAACATCCTCACCACGAATTGTTTTTCTTCCGGCGTGATTTGACATCTCGACTGCGCTCTTCGCTATTGTGGAGGCTACCTCTTCAAGAACCCTCCTGAGCTCGTCTGCCGACTCGTCGCTGACGCGTTCGGCTCCAGCCTTTTTTAGAATTCTATACATTGCAGACATGCCCAACTCTGATGATTTCATTACAATGGATCAACAAAATGGCCCGATAAAAGAATGTGGTTAAAAAATTCTACAGACTTATTTAGCTATAAAAATTCACAGAAACCATGACCTGGCTTTTTGATGCACACATACATCTTTCCGATGTGGAGTATGGAGGAGACATTGATCTAATCGTCAACTCGATGAAAAAAGTCGGCCTTAAGGCATGTGCAGTTTCAATGGATAACGCCTCATCGCAAACAACCCTGGAGCTGGCAAAAAAAAGTGACCTAGTTTTGCCATTTATAGGAATTCATCCAGAAAAGGCATCCGATGATCTGGAATTAAACATAGATCTGATCAGAAAAAACTCGAAATCAATTTCGGGAATTGGAGAAATAGGTCTTGATAGAGCCTACACGTCAAACGAAGAACAATTTGCAAGACAAAAAAACGTCTTTACAACATTACTCGGAGAGGCTGAAAAGCTAAAAAAACCAGTCTCGGTTCACTCCCGCAGAACACTAGATGAGGTTTTTGAAATACTTCCGTCATATGAAATATCTGGATTTTTGTTACATTGGTTTGATGGAAACAAAAAACAGCTCAAAAAGGCAATGGATCTTGGTTGCTTTGTGTCATATGGTCCTCTCACTGTATATTCGCAGGACAAACAAGTGCTTGTTTCAAATACAGAGCGGGACAAAATTCTAGTTGAAACTGACGGACCTGTCAAGTTTTCACGTTGCTTTGGAATGAAGGCTGCACAAGTAGTCTTTATTCCCAGCGTGGTTTTCTGTATCTCAAAAATACTTGGACAGTCGTACGATGAGTGCGCATCTGTATTGGAAGCTAATTCGAAAAATTATCTTGGAATAGTATAAAATACCCTACAAGTTAACGTCGAGAGTGGATAGAATAAAAAGACTTTCAATGCTGGTTCTTGAAAAACACAGAGATAAATTTACAACAAATTTTGCAGAAAACAAAAAAACTCTTGATCAGCTAGTCATCGTTCGCTCAAAAGGACTAAAGAACGAGGTTGCAGGCTACATTACAAAACTTCTCAAACGTGATGTTGATATAAAAACAACAACGGACAAAGAAGAACAAGAAGACCAAGAAGCTGACCCAGTCGAAGCGCAAGAAATAGAACAAAATGAAGACCAAGAAGAAGAAACAGCTGAGGACCCGACACCACAAGAAATCCTAGTAGAAAGCCAAAATCAGGAATAATCTAATCTACACCACAAATTGATTACAATCAAGTTTTTGGGCGGCGCAAAAAAGTCATTTGGTACAGAACTGATCTCCTCAGAGCTTGACAATGTGGCAATTAGGGATTTACTTGCACATCTTTTGTCAATAAAACCAAAAAACACACTAGATCTTGATACAAAAAACATTCTTGTCGCAGTAAATGGTGTTGACTCATCTGCACTTGAGGGACAAAACACTGTATTACACTCAGGAGACGTCGTAAGCATTATACCAATAATTCATGGAGGCACTCAGAGGAACCAATTCAAAATTTACAATACTTGGATAGAGATATTCAATGTTACATATGGAGTAGGTAAGAACTATGGTTTTCTTGACTCGGCTCGAAAAAAATTTCCTGACCTAATTATGGAGGGCGTATCGTCACGATGTATTTTGAGTATTACACATGCAAAAAAAATCATAGGACTGTCTCTTTCTGCAAAAAAACATAACACGCTTCTCTCCAAAAAACTTCAAACGGATATCTTGCTGAGATTTGCAGCCACAACCCAGATATCTGAGGCAATCAAAACGGTTGGAATTGAAGGATATGACGACTTTACGATCATTGCCATTGGAACAAAGTCCTCTTTGAATGGCCTTGGGGGGTTTCTTGCAACACACATGATTTCGGTTGATTACAAAAAAAACTCCAGATCCTTACAAAAACAATTCAAAATTTCGAAAAAGCATTTAGATACTGTAGATTCCAAAACGCCGCTTGAGGATTTGATGGTTGAAAAGGCCGCAATCTTATTCCACTGACTTTCTTTTTGCCCTTTCTACGCTTAGAATATCCGAATCTTTTAGGACCGAAACGCCACTAATTGCGCCTAGAACCTCCACTAAAATTATCCAGTCATATTTTTCCAAAGAAACTTTGTTTTTTAGCCTGTCTGCAATATGGCTAATTATCTCGCTTGAGGAAATGCCAGAGTTTCTTTTTTCTATTGTTATGCGATACGTTTCAGCTGATCTGATTTTTTGAATTTGATTGAGTGCTGCCTTTGTAATAGATTCTATGTCAGTGTTGACTGTTTGAAATATCGGAATAACTCTCATGGTATATCTAATTGACCATGGCTCATCTTCTAATTTTTCATGGATTTTTTTTATTAATTCAGCCGAGTCAACGTTAGTTTGAACAGTCAAAATCCCTGACATATCAGTAATTGATATCTGCGCCTTGGGATCCCCAAGCTCGGCTAAAATATCTGCAATTTCTTCTCTTGTTTCATCCTCGAAGTGTCTTGCACATGTGACAATCAGATCCAAATGTGATTTTGGTGCGCTAGCTCAAGTATTATAGTGTTTGAAAGCGTAACTCAAAAAACTAAATATAGAAAATGATGTCTAGCATTACGTTGAGTGCAGAACCTGACGTGGAAAATGATTTTGAGGATGACTTTGAGGACTCTGAGGACGAAGAAATGGACGAAGAAGATTTTGATTAAATGGTCAGGCCGAAACTGTCTGCAAACTTGTTAAATGTGTTATAGGCCTGCAGAAATTCCCTGCCGACATTACTGATCTTATATTTGCATGCACCGCTTGAGTTAGTTTGCTCCAAAAGTCCTTGCGCAACTAATGTGCCGAGCATTTTAGAAATTCTGCCATGGGAAATGTTTGCCTTGCGTATGAGGTATGTGATACTTGCACCCCGTTCGTCTGGCAGGTCATCTCGGGCGGTGGTAAGAATATCACCAATTATTTGCATATGCGTTCTGTAGGCTGACATTGCCATTTCCGACAAAGAAGTGATAACGTAGTTCTTCAATATATTATGGGGATAAAAATAATTGACAAAATAATGTCATTGGACTAAATTTACGCATCATCTAACGTTTCATCGAACTTGATCTTAGTTAGTGGAACCTTGGTTACTGGAACAAACAACATGATTAGGCCTGCTATTTTCATTGAAATTGAAACTACGTTAAGAATTGACTGTGGGAATACAAAATAATACCAGCCAAGAAACTCACCAAACGCCAGCGCACCAAGTCCCGCTGCAACAAAAAGTACAGTCCTTCGCTTACTTTCAAAATATGACATAAAAGTTTCTATTGCGCCGTATACCAGTAAGATAAACGAAATCGATCTTATGATGTTCTCTACTGAAATAAACGAAATCAAAAAGAGTGGAACTATCCCTATGGAGCGAAGATAGTTTGATTTTGGGAAAAATGATTTGATGGTGTGAGAGAATGCAATGAAAAAGTAACCAACCGTCTGAACTGCAATGCCGAGCGTCTGCATCCAGCGAGTGGGCTGATCTGTCTTGTATACAAACACGTCAAGTGTTTGACCAAGCCACATTATCATAAAACCAACACCAATTGAAAAAAACGCAATTGTCAGTCTGAACAGCGTTGGGCTACCAGTGTTTTTAAAACCAATGTAGGAAATTATTCCGATTACAAGGCCCACTGCAAAGCCAACCAAATTTAATATGTTTTCAAGAAAAAATAATTCTACCATGGCAATCTATAACTTGGTTTGATTTTTAAAACTAGTCCCACTCATCGAGCGTTCCGGCGTTTTGCCCTGCGGTGGTTCCAGTATAATCGCCTAAAATATCGGAATATGTGACATCGTGATGTGCGACATATTTGACATATTCGCCATACGTCATCTCTAAATCACAGTTTTGACATCGCACAAGCGAAAAATCAGACTCGAGCTCTGCTGTGCCTTTACACTTTGGGCACTTTATTTTCACACAAACTATGGCTCATTTTGCCTTATTATCTTTGCCAAAAAAAGAATAAATTGACAGCAAAAGGGTTGAATAAACAATGACCAAAGTTTGCACCAAATGCAAATCCGAAATCCCTGACTCTGAGCAGCTTGAGCCAACGGCGGCAACCTATCCGTGCTGCACAAAATGCTGGAACGAGTGGAAGGAATACAGAATCATGGTAATGAACGAACTACGATTGGACATGTCATTGCCAGACCATCGAAAGCTTCTCAAAAAGAATGAAAAGATCTTCGTAGGCGTATTGTCTCCACAGGGAGACGTAATAGACTATAGGAACGAAGACAACAGAAAACCAGACGAGCCCAAAGCCTAAATCCCAAGGTGGACTTTGGCATTTTGTGGGATTACCAAGTAAAGTATCCTTTTTTCCTCATCTGATAGCTTCAAAATTATCTGCCTGATGGAATTTGCAATAGATTGCTTTTTTTCAGAATCCATGGAAACAAAGATTTCAAGTATCCCATCCAAATTAAACAAGACCAGTTTTTGTGGGTTCTTTAGGATCTCAGATATGTATGCAGAAAACATGATGGTTCTTTTTTCCTCGGGGGAAGTAGCAAGTATCTCGAGCCAAGTTGCAAAGAGCTTGGAAAAGTTTGGAAACGGGATGGTCGGGCCAGCCTCCAAGGCATTGTTAATTATCTCTAGTCTGTCAGATATAGACAAGGTAAAGAATTCATCCATTCGCTTTTTTAAAATCGGTTTTCTTAAAAAGTCCGGCAGACTTGCCAAATTGACAATAATATTTCCAGCATAATTTGGTTCTGACACGAGTTTTGTCCAGATCCATGCAAATAAAATTCTATTTTAGCCGATCTCAATAATTTAGCTTAAATTGAGTCGAAAGTGTGATCAAGTCATGCCTTCAACGGTTGTAGTTGGTGGATTCTTTGGAGATGAGGGAAAGGGTAAGATAATCTCATACTTGGCACAAAAAGACGATCCAGTAATTGTGGTGAGAGGAGGAGCAGGCCCAAACGCAGGCCACACAATTGAGGATGGCAACAAAAAATACAAAGTCAGAATGTTGCCTAGTGGCTTTTTGAACAAAAAAACAAAACTCATGATAGGACCTGGGGTAGTTATCAATCCAGATGTTTTGCACAAAGAGATCCAAGAGTTCGGAGTGGAAAAAAGAACGTTTGTCGATTCTAGTTGCGGTATAATTGCAAAATCTCATACAGATGTAGACTCGGTAGGTATGCTCAAAGAAAAAATTGGAAGCACTGGTTCTGGAACTGGTCCTGCAAATGCAGACAGGGCGATGCGTACACTCAAGCTTGCAAAAGATATTGACTCACTGAAGCCGTACCTCACAGACGTGGCAGAGAAGATTAACCTGGCACTCTCAAATGACGAGGCAGTCCTTGTAGAGGGAACACAGGGAACTTTTCTTTCACTTTGGCATGGGACGTACCCATTTGTGACCTCAAAAGACGTCACAGCCTCGGGGATATGTGCAGACATTGGCCTTGGCCCAAAGAACGTTGATGACGTAATGGTCGTCTTCAAATCTTATGTGACTCGCGTAGGCACAGGCCATCTTGAAAACGAGCTGCCTGCAGAGGAGGTTGCAGCGCGAGGCTGGTCAGAGGTAGGCACGGTAACCGGCAGACAAAGGCGCGCAGCCGAATTTAATTTTAGTATGGCCAAGCGTGCAATCATGCTCAATTCGGCTACTCAGATTGCGGTGACTAAGCTTGACGTGATGTTTCCGGAATGTGCGCACAAAAATTCGTTTGAGGATCTGAGTGATCGAGCAAAATCATTCATAACAAAAATCGAGGACACAGTTGATGTGCCTGTCACACTGATTGGTACTGGTGCAGGCGTAGACGATATTATTGACTTGCGTTAATTGATCGTTTGAATTTTTTTTGCTAAGCTTTAATTTGCCAATTGCTTTACTGGGTCTGTGGAAAAAACAAAATCTCCAAAATACGTTCAGCTGGCTTCGCATATGGAATTTTCACGCTTGGTTTGTGCCCTTGAGCGAGCACCACGAGTATCATTTCTTCATGAATATGATGGCAAAAGAATTCTAGCTATTCAAATGGATCTGTTAAAGGAGCGCCCAGTAATCTACTACGTGCCAATCGAGCATAATGGGCATTACATCTCGTATGGATTTAGGAATGGAAAAGAGGAGGCAAACGTAGTCGACGTCATATCTGAGCCTACGAAACTTTACTCACCTATTGTTAAAATCAAGTCTCTACCCATGTCGCTGAGGCAAAATGGTGACGAGCAACTTGAAAAGTACGAACTCTTGGAGCTTGAGGATCTTGCCAGCCTCGCAAAGATAAGCTACGCCTATGATGAGGCTCCATTTCCACTTTTTGCATTCCCCAATAAGGACAACAAGTGGCTTTTGGGGGTCTTTATGAACTTCAATGAAGAAGGCCCTTCATATTTTTGCCATGTCGTGCTTGATTTAGAGCCATCTCATCCGTTTCTCAAGTATGCAATGCATAATGGTAACATGCCTGTTTTTACCGACAATGTAAATGAGCATGGATATACATACATTAAGATAATAAAATTGAGGGAGTCACACCCACTAATCGATTATGTCTAGTTTCAAAGAACGGATTAAGAAACTCGCCTTCGAAAAAAGCCCGTTAATTTTAGCGAACGACTATGAAAACCACAACACAACACTGGAGTCTAAAACACTTGGAAACATCAAAGCGTTAAATCGGTACATCTGCGCAATAAAATTCAACTTTCATCTTTTGTTGCCGTTGAGCCAAAAACAGATCACAAAGATAAACAAGGTAGCTCACGATTCAAATCTGCAGACAATTGCAGACATTAAGCTAAATGACATTGGCAATACAAATTTTGTTGCAGTCCAAACCCTTTGGGATTTGGGATTTGACGCAGTGATAGTGAATCCAATGATGGGACCGTCAAGTCTAGAGAACATAGTCAATCTTGCACACAAGAACAAAAAAGGAATAATTTCTCTTTGCCATATGAGCTCCCCAGAAGCCAAAATCACATACGAACTAGAGGTCCAAACACAATCAAAGAAGACAAACCTCTACAAGTTATTTTTAGAATGGGCTACAAAAACTAAGACAGACGGAATAATTGTTGGTGCTACATATCCTAAGATAGTAAGATTCTGCAAACAAAAAACTAATGACAAGATTAACATCTACTCACCTGGTATAGGCACCCAGGGAGGAGACATACAGAAGACAATCAAGTCAGGCTCTGACTATCTAATAGTTGGACGGACGATACTGAACTCAAAAAATCCAAAACAAACAGCAAAATTGTTATTTGATCTGGCTAGCAAAAACTAGATTCTTTGATTTTTTTAAAAGTTCTTTTGCATTTTGGTATGTTGTTTTTTTGAATGCATCATCAAACTCAAGCCATGCGTAGTTGATGTGTTCATTAGAAAGTTTGACTGTACTAGTATTGGTCTTTGCCAAAAAAAAGACAACCTCCTTTCGCTTTACTTTTCCACCAAATTGATAACTGTACTGTATTTTTTGTTCAAAGCCGTCTATGAATTCAATGTCAGTTATTCCAGTTTCCTCTCTTGCCTCCCGTATGGCAGCCTCCTTTGGCTGCTCGTTTTTTTCTATTCGTCCCTTTATAAAGTCCCAGTGGCCTGACGGATAATGCAAAAGCAGGAACAGTTTCTTGCCAGATTCTTCACAAAATAGCAAAATTCCAGCAGACCTCTCATCAAATTCTGACATTATTTACCAGCTCTCCTTTCCCTTTTCTGAAAAATTCTAATCGCCCTGAGTAGATCAATCTTTCTAAATTCAGGCCACAAAATATCCATAAAGATGAGCTCGCTGTATGCTGCCTGCCACAACAAAAACCCACTCATCCTTTGCTCCCCAGAAGTCCTAAGTATGAGATCTGGAGATGGCTGTGGGAGGTGTGCAGTATAGAGGTTTGCCTCAACGATGTCCTTGCTGATGTCACTAACGTCAATACTTCCATCCTTGATCCTAACTCCAATCTTTTTTATTGCATCCACAAGTTCGTTTTGTCCTCCATATGCAATTGCAATGTTCAGATAATGTCGGTCATAACCTTTTGTTGCATCGTCTAGTCTTTGCAAAACGTCGTTGATATAGTCAGGTAAAAGCTCAGTTCTTCCCATCGCCTTTACGCGCATTTTGTTTTTGTGAATCCTTGCATCCTTGTAGAGTTTTTCAAGTCTTTGATGAATAAGCTTAAACAAATACTCTAACTCGTCATCGGTGCGATCCAAGTTCTCAGTTGACAAAACATACAACGTGATGATCTTAATGTCGAGCTCCTCGCACCAGTCAAGGAGGTTTTCTACTGCATCGGCCCCCATGAAATGGCCTTTTTGGCTTGTTTCAAGTATCTTTTTTGCCCACCTTCTATTACCGTCCAAGATTACAGCTATGTGGTTTGGTATGGTGCCTTTTTTGATCTCTTTTTCTAGTTTTCTTGTGTATAATCTGTAGAGTCCAGAGAGGTAAAGTTTTGTTTTTTTTATTCCGTTAATACCTCGCCACCCTTCTTTTTCCTATATTTACGGAATAAGAATGTGGCAGATATCAGTGTTATTGCAAGACCCGCTAGGAATGGAGGAATTAATGTAAATGAGCTCTCATCGTATATGAGCAGGTTCGTAAACTGGTGCACAGTCGGATATAACGAAACGAGCACAATCATTCTTAGAACGTCAGTAATTTGTCGAAGACTTCCCTTTAGCCAATGACTGAGCAAAATTCCGCCAAAAATTGAACCCATACCCATCCACAAAAATGGCAGCGCTCCAGCGATGAACTGGCCCAGTGTTACTGTGTCTGCAAGTATGTTTGGAATACCAGAGTCGAGAATGTGTGGATCAAGTATGTTTGTATTGATTGCAGAAAATCCAGAAAGGACAGATGCCAATCCGATGATTATTCCTGCAACCATCGTAAACGTCCTGATTAGACTTGCTGGTGTTGGCTTTGCCCAAGTAGATATGGCTCTGTCAACATCAAATGCCCTGATCAAAAATGCGCCGCCCAAAATGCTAACTAAAACTGCAAAGATTTCTTCGGTGTATCCAGAGATTGCACCAATGCCTCCAATTAACAACAAGATCCCTGGTACCCCCAAAAAGAATTTGGAGTACTTGGAATCATACGCAATCATTTTCAGATATTTTCCAAACACTGCATACGAATACTCTACACTTCTGCTTACCTTCATCACTACACGCTGCACTGAAACAATCGGGACAACATTTTGTATGATTGGAATTACGGATTCATCATCCTCACCGTCTGATACAATTACTGCGCCATTAGCAGAATAGCTTTGCAAAACTGATTTGACCTCTCTTACAATTTTTTCATCAGCCTGTACGCCTCTTTCTTCAACTCCAGCTACTACAATTACTTCGGCTTGGTAACCCTTTCGAGCCAAATCCTCGTACGTTTTTACTGCAAAGAAAATCGAGTTTGCATCGGCATCTTCAGGATCCTCCAGGGCTAGCTTTTGTGCAGCCTCGATGCATGCGTTTCTTCCAACAACAGGAGTTGCTATGCCTGCCTTCTTGCCAACATCGTCATCCCTGTCTACGCAAATTACCAGTAGTCTGCTTGTTACCTGACTTTCTAAGGCCTTTTCCAGATTGTTATCCTTAAGCGACAATGTTACTGTGTGTTACCAAATAGCCTATTAACAATTTCCAACGTTTGAAATTATTACAAATAGGAATGTAGGCGTGATTATGCGGGTCTTGCACTATTTGAGATTGACAAAAATTCATCAGCCTGCCTGAGGTATTCATCAAACGTCGCCGTCTCTTGACTAATGTCTGCCTGGGGGTTTTCTTTTACCTTGTTTGCAATAACTACAGTCTCTCTTAGGTACGAATTGTAAGCGCGCAAAAAGTCTGTGTATGATGAATAGCTTGTCTGCCATTCTTGCGGAACTTCGATTTCTATGACTTTGATTATGAATGAGTTGATCTGAGATGATGAGATCTCTGCAATTTCAATATAGTCATCTGGTGTAGCTTGGCCGGCAAGCATTTTTTCAAATTCTTCCGATGTCGAGTCCGAAATCGTTTTTTGTTGTTCAATTAACGCATCCAATTCTTCTTGTGCATTTGATACAACAAACTTGGTCTGGGTGTTTTGTGGCACGAGCCAGACTGTGAAACTTGCAGCTGTTATGGCAGCAAGGATTATCCCGGTTATGGCGAAGCCTTTTTTGGACTGCAATGTTGTTTTGTTACAAAAATTGCTGTTTATAATACAATTGAAATTCACACAAGTTTTGCGATCGTTTTTTGCTAAAATTTTCTGTTTTGTGATTACAAGCAAGTTAATTGATAAAAAATACAAATTATTATATAATAAATCAAAATTTGTGGTGAGTTTTAGACGATAAATTTAGACTCATCCATCGTATAGTTAAATAATTTTTACAGCCTCGTGCTAAATACACGCACCTCGTAGCCCAAACATAATGGCTACAGCTTACTGTGTAAAATGTAGAGCAAAAAGGGAGATAAAAGATCCTAAAGTGACAAAGCTAAAGAACGGACGTCCTGCCGTAAAAGGCACATGTCCAAAATGTGGCACTAACGTTTTTCGAATCGGGAAACTCGATTAGTAAAGCTAATCACTCTTTCTTTTTGACTTAAGCTCATATAATAGAGTATTCTATGCTCAGCATTGGCAAAAGCAGACTATGAAAAACTACTAAAAAGAATGCAGGATAAAATCTCAACAAAAAAACCTGCCAGTGTAGAAAGATTTGAGATTCCAGCACCTAACGTGATGTGGGAGGGCCAGCGTACAATTTTGAGAAACTTTATGGACTTTCCAAAAGTGTTGAGACGAGATCCGGACAAGGTCCTGCAGTATCTAGCAAAAGAGTTTGCCACGCCTGCAGAACGAAGCGGTGAACAAGCTATGTTTGTTGGTAGACGAGAGCCGCACGACTTTGTGAATTTGTTTGAAATTTACATAAGGGACTATCTAGAATGCCCAACATGCAAAAGCCCAGATACTAGAATTGAAAGAGAAAATAGAATTTCATTTCTTGTGTGTGAGGCGTGCGGTGCAAAATCATCACTTAAAGGTAAATATGCATAATGCGATTTTTTATTAGAACATCAAATTACCAAAATAGCAGAATGCTAAATATTTGCGATGAGGATGTTCTGGGGAAGGTTCTCAAACAAGACAGTCTACAAATTAACATCAGTAAAAGCTACTACGGGCAACGACTCGTAGAAAAAGATGAAGCTGAACAGCTGATGAGGGACAGCTCGATTCTAAATTTGGTTGGGAAAGAAACAATTGAGATGTCAATAAATCTAAAAATTGGATCACGGCAAGGGGTGAAGGTAATTGAGGACGTTCCATTTCTAATAGTTTTCAAAATGTAAAGCACCACAATTATATACAAAAATTTCTTTAATTCAATAATTGGGAAAGAGAAAAGTTCTAAACGAAAGTGAGTTAAAAGACATCCAGCTTCCACAACAAGGAGAGCTACTGGGTCGAGTAATCAAGCTTTTAGGAAGTGATCAAGTACTTGTAAAATGTACGGATGGATTGACACGTCGTGGACGAATTCGAGGAAAGCTCAAACGCCGAATCTGGATTCGAGACAACGATGTTGTAATTCTCGCACCTTGGGATTTCAAACAAGCCGACAGAGGAGACATTACATGGAGATTTACTCTAGCCCAAGTAGATTGGCTAAAAAATAATGATCATCTTCCAAAAGATTTCTAGCCTACGTCATCCCCTAATCTAGTATGTCTTCTGAAGATGACATTGAAATTGAAGACGATGACTTTGATCCAAAGTTTGATAAAATCTTTCCAAAATCAAAACACAGAACCCTACAAGACGGCTTTAACAAAGACAAGGTAGTCAACCAAGTCCTTGACAGGTCAACAATGCTTACAATGTATGAGATGATAAACCACAAAATAATTTCATATGTGAACGGTATTGTTAAGGCGGGCAAAGAATCAGTTTTGTTTTGGGCAGTAGATTGTGCAGGAAAAGACGTTGCACTAAAGATTTACCTAGTCGCAACAACCAGTTTCAAAAACCGCTCTAAATACATCATTGGTGATCCCCGTTTTTCAAAAATCAAGCATGGAACTAGGAACCTAGTATTCATGTGGGCCAGAAAAGAATACAAAAACCTCAGACAGTGTGAAAAGGCAAACCTACCTGTTGTAAAGCCACTTTATGTCTCAAAAAATGTTCTTGCAATGGAATTTGTGGGTAAAAACGGCGTTCCTGCCCCAACCTTGCACGAAACCGAAGTTGATGAAAACGATTACCAACAAGCAATACAAATCATTACAAGGCTTTACAAAGAAGCAAATCTAGTGCACGGGGATTTTTCAGAATATAATATTTTCAAAACGGAAAATGGTCTAATACTCTTTGATCTTGGCTCTGCAGTTGATACATTGCACCCAAATGCTCAAAACTTTCTTGAAAGAGACATTAAAAATGTGTCTTACTTCTTTGCAAAAAGAGGCCTAACAGTTGAAAATCCGGCTGATGTACTCGCAAAAATAATGTCATGAGCTTTGAAAAAGTAATAAGAATACCAGCAGACCGCGTAGGTGCGCTTATTGGGAAATCTGGAAAAGTAAAAACACAAATTGAAAAAACTTGTTTTGTCAAACTAAATATTGACAGTGAGACGGGAGAAATCGAAATTATTAGTGATGGCTCAATTAGTCAGATCCAGCCCTTCAAGGCCGTCGAAATCATAACGGCAATAGGTCGTGGTTTTTCACCACAAAATGCAATGAAGCTAATAAGGGAAGACAATTTGTTGCACGTAATCGATTTGAGAGAGTTTGCAGGCAAATCACCACAACAAATTGAAAGGATAAAAGGAAGAATAATTGGAGAGGGAGGTAGGGCGAGGACCAACATGGAGAATCTTACTAATACCAGTATCTGTGTTTATGGCAAAACTGTTTCTATAATTGGAGAAGCAACACAGATCAAAGTGGCAGTATCAGCTATTTCATCTATATCTAGTGGAAGTAAACACGGCTCAGTTTATGGAAAGCTTGAGGCGAACAGACGAAAGCAAAGACTAAGCAGGTTACAGTTGTGGGAAAAAAACGATGGCTCTTAAGGAAACCTTTAACCAGATATCGCCAAGCGAGTTCTTTTATAGAAATCGAGACCTAGCCGGCTTTAGTAACCCTACGCGCTCACTGTACACAGCCGTGAGGGAATTTGTGGAAAACGCACTTGATGCGTGTGACCAGCAGGGCATACTTCCTGACGTGCATCTAATAATCAAGCCAGTTGATGCAGAAAAACCAGACCCAAAGCCCTACATTCTGACAGTCAAAGACAACGGCCCTGGCATGGAATCAAAACAAATCCCACTGGCGTTTGGAACTGTTCTTTATGGTTCAAAATTTGGATTAAAACAAGCAAGAGGGATGTTTGGTCTTGGAGCCACGATGGCCATTCTTTATGGGCAAATCACGACAAACAAGCCAGTAACAGTTGCGAGCTCTGTTGACGGTAAAACAGAACACGAATATGTTCTGATGCTCGACATACAAAAAAACAAACCAGTAATTGTTAAACATCCTGCACCAAAACAAGCAAGCAAGCAGGGACTGTCTGTCAGTATAGTACTGGAGGGGGACTACTCTAAGGCTGGCTCTAAAATCAGAGACTATGTTTACCAGACATCCCTTATCACGCCCTACGCCACCATAACATTTGATGATCCGAAAGGCGAAAAATTTCACTACAAAAGAATCGTCAATACAATGCCGCCCCCACCAACCATCATAAAACCACATCCACATGGCGTTGATGTTGAAACAATACGACGTATGATAGTTGATACACACTACCAAATACCTACACTCGATAACACCATGATAGAAAAAGTTCGTAAGGAGCTTGGCCTGGCAAAAAAGAATCTTAACTTTGATGGTATAATGGCAAAGGCAGAAAAGAAATGGTCTTCCCTGTCAAGACCTGTACGGGTCATTGTCGCACTAATGTCATTTTTGCAGATGGACTTTGATAAAATTATGAAGATCCGAATTGACGACGTTGATCTTGTACACAAACACATGACATACTGGGACTTTGGCGAATCAAAATCAGTAATAGTAGACATGCCAAAATCAAACCCATACTACAAACAGCTTGCAAATACAGTCCAAGGAGAATCTGTTGCGACGTTTCTGACAAAGAGATTCCAACGCATAGGTCCATCTACAGCCGTAAAATTTGCAGAATTTGCAGGCCTCAAGCCAGAAAAACGCATAGGCTCACTTTCAAACGAGGAGCTAGTACAGCTTAGCGACTCTCTGCAAAAATACGAGGAGTTTCTCTCCCCCGACCCAAGCTGCCTTGCGCCACTGGGTGAAGAGCCACTCAAAAAAGGAATGGCAAAGTTCTTTGAGCCTGACTTTCTTGAGGTGGTGCAGCGAAGCGCATCTGCATATTCCGGATTTCCATTTGTTATAGAGATGGGGGTTGCATATGGAGGAAAGATTCCGACAGGCAAAATAACAGTATACAGGTTCGCCAACAGAATTCCACTTCTTTACGATGAGGGAAGCGATGTCGTACTCCAAGTGGTAAATGAGACGGACTGGTCAAGATACAAGGTAAAAAATGACGCGCCACTAGTAATTGTAAGTCATATCTGTTCAACTCGTATTCCATACAAGACTGTCGGCAAAGAAAACGTTGCAGACAGGCCAGAAATTGAAAAAGAGCTGCGCCTTGCCTTGTTGTTTTTGGCAAGAAAACTATCTGCATACATGTCAAAAAGAGGCCTTGCAGAAATAGAAAAAAAGAGAACCAACCTTTATCAGAAATATCTACCACTCATCTCGCAATTTGCAACTGAGCTTGCAGGTAAGAATAAAGAGCCTGACTACAAGAAACTGATCAAGGATTTGAGCACAAATGTCGAAATCAAAGAGTAAGACAGAAAAAATAGCTGCCGCAAAGCGCGACTCACTACTGGACTTGCTCAAAGGTGAAGGTGCAAAAATTTATTCAGATTTAGATAAAGGACAATTCCCGCAGTTTTACGTGCCGAGCAGATCAGTAAACAATATTGTTTATGACAAAAAACTCAGACAGTACATTCTTGGCAAGGCAGCAGGGCTTCGAAGCTCAAGAAACATGGCTCAGCTACGATCATTTACGCAGCTGATTTGGCTTGCGTTTTTTGCAAAAAGGCTTGTCAATGAGAAAAAATCCTCTACATTAAGAGACATTTACTATTCCTCACAGGCATTTCAAATAGACTTTGAGGACCAGCCAGAATCAGATAACATAATTGTTGATCTTGAGGCAGTGCTGGCAAGACCGCGAGAGGACTTTCACATTTTCCCAGAGGAACGAAGTAGCGTTTTTGGTGATCTCACAATAGAATACACGGTTCCTGGGTACGAGGGAAGGAGGACGAACCTATCTGATCATCCAGACGGATACCTAATTGGACCGAGTCTTAGCAGCGCAGAGCTTGTTGACACGAGCGCAGAGCTAGTAATTGCAATAGAGAAAGGTGGTCTTTTCACAAGATTTGTAGAAGAAAAGGTTGATAAAAAATTCAAGGCAATAATAATTGATACTGCAGGACAGGCGCCTCGCTCAACAAGATACCTACTAAAACGACTTCATGAACAAATGAAGCTTCCAGTTGTGATACTCACCGATGGGGACGTTTATGGGGAACACATTGCGATGGTAATCAAGTCTGGCTCTGCAAACGCCGCACACCTAAGAGAGCTTACGGTTCCTGACGCAAAATGGGTTGGCGTTTGGGCATCAGACATTGAAAAATACAAGCTGCCGACGATCCCAATGACAGAGTCTGACATCAAAAGGATCACCGATCTACAAAAAGACCCTAGATATCAAGAAGGAATATGGAAAAAAGAGCTAGAGATATTTCTCAAAATAAAAAGAAAGGCAGAGCTTGAGGCATTCTCAAAATACGGCCTGACAAATATCACAGACAAGTATCTGCCTGAAAAGTTGCAAATAGCTAAGAGCCTGTAGCTTTTTTAATTCTGAGTGTGAGCACGCCGTTTCTATACTTGAAATCGGAGATCTGCATGTTTGTAGCGCCTTCTATTGGAACCTCTTTTGAAAAATTACCAGAACCGCGTATGTACAACACTCCTTCGATTAGTCTTACCATTATCTTGTCATCGGGGCCTGGGACCTCTGCTACGAAAACTAACTCGTCATCCCCCTTGATGAGATCGTAAACCCAGTTTTTGCTTTCTGTGTCCCTAACTGAGTATTTTGGCTTATCAGTCTTTGTCATTTTTTTGATAACGAAACCCCAGTAAATCATAGTCGCTGCGGCAACTCCAATTAAAATAAAGCTCACCGAGCCGTGGCCAGAACGTAAAGACATGATGTAGATTATGCCTAAAAACAGAATTATCATAATCGGTATTATGAAATTTATTGATTGTTCGTTAGAGTATGTTTTTTTGTAACTGGCCACTTTATCTGAGTCCTTTTTACTAAATATAAAGCATTTAGGTTACTTGACGATTAAAACTCTCGATTTAGTAAAGTGGTAGCGTAACTGAAAATACCGTGGGATCTGTACTTACGCTGATCTTGCCTTTATGCTGCTCCACAATGTTTTTGCAGCTTGCAAGACCAAGGCCTGTGCCTTCCTCTTTTGTTGTAAACAAAGGATCAAATATTTTGTCTATTACGGACTTGGGAATGCCAACTCCGGAATCCTCAATCCTTATTGTTACAGATTCTTGGTTCTTTTTGGTTCTTATGTTAATTACTCCCTTTTGATCTCCTATTGCCTGAATAGAATTCAACACCATATTAGCAATAGCAATCTCAACTTTTTGCGGGTCGCACAGAAAAGTTATTTCTGCTTTTGGTACGTTTATTGTCACGTTTGGGGGAACTATGAGGGTCTGTATTGCAGCCATGATTATCTCATTTAATGAAGATGGCTTTTTCTTAAGCGGAGTTGCTTTTACATAATCTAAGACGCCGTCAATTTGGTGTGTCATTCTGAAAATAGAGCCCTCAATTAGATCAACTCGTTTTTTTGTAGGATCATCAAGGTCCTTGTTGGTGTGTTTGATTAATTGAACTGTCGCTTTGATGACGGAAAGAGGATTCCTCAAGTCGTGTGCAAGCCTTGAGGCCAGCTCACCTATTGCGGACAGTCTTTCAGCCTGAACTAGTTTTTGTGTTTTTTCTCTTATTTCTCCCTCTAGTCGAATTTTTTCTTTTTTGAGATTTTTTTCTATGCGGTTGAATTCTTTCAAGTTGTCTCCAAGAATCTTTCTGAATTCGTACGAGTTCTTTCTTTCCTCTTCTAGCTGGCTTTCAAGAACCAAAATGCGGTTCTGCACCTGTTTTTCTACAATTGATGTAATGTCCCCAATGATTTTTTCTGATTCAAATTCTGCTCCTATGTTATCAAACTCGTTTTTCTTAACTTGGATTGGAATTGACTGTCCTCCTGAATTTAAAATGCCGATTTCCTTTTCAAAATTGTCTTGTAATTTCTTCATCGCCTCAATTCTGGCTTTTTGGTCAACTAGGTGTTTGCTTAATGAGCCGATGTGCTGATCGAGATTTCGAATATCATCCCCCAAACTGTCAAATTTTACCTCAGTGGAATTAGAGGAGGGGTCTTTTTTCAAAAAGATCTCTTTGTCGGTTTTCTCAAGTGCGTCAGTGGGTTCAGACTGCTTTTCATTTCTGTTTAGATATTTCCGGCTCATCTACGAAGAAAATTCAATTAAATCGAAATTAAATTGCAAGTTGTTCGATTCGAACAATTTGGAGGCAAGGGGGTTTAATTATGCAAATGTGTACCAAAACCAATCTATGCAATCTTGATTTTTATTATAGCCTTAGATTATACGATCGTGGATAAAGGTAAACTCAATCCTAGCCCAACAAAAGGCATCTTTTTGAAGAGCTCACTTATTGGGGCGATAATAACAATTCCTTCACTTGCGGCATTTTTCATAAGCTGGTTGGTCACTGGCGACAAGATTACCTCACTCATAATAGGAGTAATAGTTCATTTTATTGGAATGGGCTTTTCATTAAAGATATCAAAGAGACTTTTCAAAGTAAAAGCGTCCTGATCTATTCACACTTAATTATTCAAATACCATTCACTAGTTGTATTGAGTCTTAGCCGTATGGAAAGCGATCTAGTCAACGAAGTCAAGCTAGCCCCACTTGAGGCCAAAGTATTTTTGCTTGTTACTACAACAGGCAAAATGCATGCGGATAAAATTGCCGCAAGCCTTGGGATTGATAGTAAAGAGGCGCTTGTTACTGCAAAAAAACTTGTAGATCTTGGCGGGTTTATTGACATCTCGCCAACAGAGTTTGAGGCAATGCATCCAAGATTTACTGCGGTGAACATGTATCGCAAAATGTGCCTTCGGGAAAACATTATCTTCAAAAAAAATTCAGTTGTCGACAACATAGGAGTTGCCTTGGAAAAGTATTACGACCATGCAAGGACTAAATAATGCTTTTTTATCGAAAAAGGCAATGAGTGTGGACACAGAAACATGCAAACACCAAATTGTCTACTTTGGAGTAACAAACATCAATTTTAACGAACGAACAATTGGTTCGGTAGATGTTTGGCGTTGTGGAATATGCAAGAAAAGATTCTGTGAAGAAAAACAACTAGGGATTGAATCAATTGTGGATTATGTTGGGATGCCAAAAATCGAACCTGATGAAAAATGGGCTGTTTTAGTAAGAAAGTTAGTCAAAGGAAAGGAAAGGTGGAAGCTTGTCAAGCTCAAGCAAAATGGAATTCTAAAAACTGAGACACCAGATGACAAGATAATCGATCTGTCAATTAAGGAGTATAAAGTTGATGATCCAAATCACACAAGCTTTCTAATCGATGATTACATCAACAAAGCAATTGAAATCTAGGTGTGTCTTTTGGACGTTGAGGTTCACATCAACAACGTAAAGGGTACGCAAATGGCTGCAAAAATTACTGGAACCTTTACCGTAAACAATAACACATTCAAGTTTTCTGCAATTGCATTTGGAAGGATCGGCGGCCACAACATTGGGGCAAAGATATCAAAAACAACGGAAAAAGCACTAGAAGGGCTGGGCTACAATGTGGACGAAGTAGTTGACGCGCTACAAAAAAATCTCATCCATGGAAATATCGTGCTTCCAAAAGACTTGAAAAAAGACTCGTTTGCAGATGGCTAAAATTCTGCTTCCTCTAGTGCCTTTGCACAAGAACAATTTCTGGCTTGTGGTATCTCGTCAGGAATTGACGTAAGGAGTTTTTTTGTGTTCTCTACATTTTTTGATAGGGTTTCCATTACCTCTTTTGCAGTTACGGGTTTTTCTGCCCAGACATCATAGTCTGTAACAGTTGAAATTGAGGCATAGCAGATTTGCGCCTCCCTTGCAAGCTGGCACTCAGGCACCAGTGTCATACCAATGATATCTGCGCCAGTTGACCTAAAGAATCGTGACTCTGCCTTTGTTGAGAATCTTGGACCTTCTATGCATACATAAGTGCAGTCCTTGTGTACTGGAATGTTTTGAGTCTTTGCAGCTGCAAGTATTGCAGCATGGAGTTCTGGGCAAAAAGGATCAGCCACAGAAATATGAATTACCCTTCCCTCCTTTGAAAAACTCAGTTTGCGGGACTTGGTAAAATCAACAAACTGTGACGGCAAAACAAACTGTCCTGGGGCAAGCTCTTCTTTTAGGCTTCCAACAGCGGACGGGGCGATGATTCGCTTTACTTCAAGCTCTTTGAACGCCCATATGTTTGCGCGATAGTTAATGAGGTGGGGGGGTATTGTGTGCTTTTTTCCATGTCTTGGCATAAACGCAATTTTTCTACCCTTAAAAAGTCCAACAGTAATTGCGTCTGAGGTTTTACCAAACGGCGTCTCAACTGTTACCTCCTTTGCTTCTTTTAGCAGACCGGAATCATAAATACCGGTCCCTCCGAAAATCCCAATCTCTGCTTGTTCCACTAGTATTTCACCAAAGACTGACAGTGGTATTTTGCTATTTTTTTTATTCCCTGCAGCTCTGTTAGTTCAATAATGAATGCAAACCCTGCAATTTTACCGCCAAGTCTTTCGATCAGCTCTGCTGCTGCCTTTGCGGTGCCGCCTGTGGCCAAAAGATCGTCGCAAATTAGAACCCTTTGACCCTCACTAATGGCGTTTTTTTGAATCTCCATTGTGGCCTTTCCATATTCGATGCTGTATGATCTTTTAACAGTAGAGCCTGGAAGTTTGCCTTGCTTTCGGATCATTATCATTCCCTTGTTGTATCTTAGGGCAAGTGCGCATGCAAGCGGAAAGCCGCGAGACTCTATTCCTGCAAAGACATCAACATCGTTTGTGTGGTAGCGCTTTGCAAATTCGTCTACTACGTGCGAGAGCGCTGCAGGACTTTTTAAAATTGGACTTATATCACGAAAGAGAATTCCTTTTTTTGGAAAGTCGGGGTATTCCGCAATAACGTTTTGGAGGTTCACATCGATTACGTCTTAGCAGAGTAATAAAAAGGGTTCCTAACTTTTACTGTACAGAAAATGTTGTATCTGCAAGCTGTGATCCAACCCTAGCATGTACCGTGTACACCCCTGGTTTTATTTCTGGAGGAACCTTCCAATTTATCTGGAAGCTGCCTGCACTCGTTGAAAAAGAACTAAGCTCTAAAATCTTGGTATTGTTAAAATCAAGTATTTCTACTAGTGCTGTTTGTGTCTTTCCTCCACCAGAACCAGAAATTATCATAAAGTCATCAATCTTGTACGCAGTAGATTTGTCCACTTTGATAACAAATGATTGGATTACGGTGCCTACAACATCTAGTTTTGCTTCAGCAAAGTTGAGACCGCTGCTTGCCTTAATTACCCATATGCCCTGTTTTGCATCACTTGGTACTCTGAATGTGCTATCGGAGAACTTGCGTTCTTTATTAGAAAAAGTCTCTTTTTGTTTTATTACATTTCCGTCTGGATCCTTCATTTCTAGTGTTAGAAGTACATTTGGCTTATCAGTTGTTCCTAAAACCAGTACGCTGTCTCCAAGCTGGTATGTCTGCTTTGTTGTCTGCATATTAATTGCTCCTGAACCCTGCTGCAGGCCAACTGCAAACACCACTTTTGTCTCAGACTGGAGATAGTCTATAATCAGAGTGTAGACACCTGACTTGTATTCACTCAAATTGATTTCATAGTCTGCATTTCCACCTGCTCCCAAGGTAATAGTATCGGGGGAGTCATCTACGACCTTGTCTGAGGGATCGAGTATTAAAGTTGAGATTTTTGCTTTTGCAGGACCAGTTATTGACACCTTTGCTTTTTCAGAGGGTGAATAGTTTAGTTTGTCAAATTTTGCAACAATTTGTTTGATTGGGGCAACACCAAGTCCGACGTACAAAATCTCGGTGTCATCTCCTTGAGTCATCAAGATAACATAGGTTCCAGTTAACGAGGTTTGCGAAGTTGGAAATTCAAAGTTGAATTCACTGATTCCATTCATTTTTACAATGCCCGAAAATATTTCCTTTCCTATTGGATCTTTGATCACAATCTCAACTGATTGGTCTGCTGCCGCAGTGCCATTAAATCGCATTGTCTGACCAGGCTCATATCTTACCGCAGATGATGTTACATGTATTGCCTTTAAGATGGAGATGCTTATCGTCTTAGTTATCGTATCTGTACCATCGCTGAATTCAATTATTCTTGTGCCAAGTGCTGCATCAGGCGGAATGACTCTTTGAAATGACCACTTGCCTTGAGCATTAACTTCGACTGCAGCCTCTTGGATTTTTACACCAGCAGCATCCTTGTAGCTGATTGTGACTGTAGCGGCAGGCTTTGCAGTTCCACTAACAGAGGCCGTCTGACCTGGTGCGACCACCTCGGAAACCTCAGTTATGGTGAGGCGTGCAGTTGATTTGGGACTTTGTATTTGTGTCTCCTTGTAATCTAGTCTTATACTCATCGTTTTTTTATTTCCTTGTTGGTCAGAAAGCAAAAACTCGACTCTCTCGGCTTCCTTGTCGACGGGGATTTTTGTTCTTCCAATCAAGTGTCCCAAATTGTTGGTTTCAAAATCGTCCAGTTTTTCATTATCTATGTAAAAGTCAACTACTGTGTTAGGCGGAAAGCCGTATCCGATCACTCTAACACTGTCGCCATTTTTTGGCGATGCTGGGATTATCCTAAATTCGGCATTATCAAAGCTAGTAGTTGTTTTTTGCGTGGTTTCTTGGGGTGTTGAACCATTATCGACAGGAGGCGTGACTTGTTGTCCTGCCACGGTTCTTCCAGTTGTAAGCTCGTTACTGTTCAAGTCCAAAGTCCTCCAGTTTATGCCGGGATTTTGGACTTCGGTTTTAATGCCAAACTTTACTACATCTCCAGGAGGAAGTGGTTTTTCAGATGTGAAGATTAGCAGTCCTTGGGCAGTTAAGGTGCCAGTCCAGCCCTTTTCTGTTTTGAAAGACTTGAAGGTGCCGTCATCTTGGCCAAGCCACATCCTTACTGTCTTTATCGGAACTCCTTCGTTATTGACATATTCAATCAGAGTGGTTTTTTCAAAGCTTGTGCTTTTTGCAACAGTATCAGCAAAAACAGGCGAACTTAGATTGGAAACAGTAAACACTAACAAAATAATAATTCCAAATAGTGCTAGTCTTGAATGGGTCACAATTAATCTACCTACTTTGATGAACATTATTTATTTACCCTTTTTGAGGGTTGGGGATTATTCATAAGTAAAATACTTTAATGACTTAGCGTGTCTTACTTTTTTGGTATTTGTTCAAGCCAATTTGGGCTATGAGATTCTGGTGTTGCCTAATTCTTTCTGCAATAAGTCTGTACAGTCCCCTGAACTGGTCCTTTGTTTTGTCAGATAAAAAGTCGGCTTCTTTTAGAGCTATTTTTTCGCAGATATATCGAGATATTTCCTCGATATCAAACTCATTCCAGCCCTCGTCTTTGTGTTCGGCCCAGATGCTGCGCAGGTTTTCCACAACACCTTTCTTGTTTTTTGCAAGAACCTCTTCTTTTGTGAGGTTTCGAAAACCTTCCTTTCTTAGCTTGATCTCATAGGTCTGGTTTACTGCGTGCAAATAATCGTCTGGGACAATTAGATCTTCGATGGATTCTATTGATTTCCCACTCTGCTCAAGATAAATTATCTGCATGTCGGTAAACTCGTTTGCCTTTAGATATTCTGCTATCTTTTTAGATTCCTGGGTGTTATCTAGTATGACAAAGACATTGTGACCATGGTTTCGATAAAAGATTGCAAGAGGTAGAGCAGAGTCCTTGCTGAATGCAGCAACAACGTTTAGCGGGTTCATGGATATGTTTGGATCCTCTAAGAACTTGTCAAATGCGTTAAGATACATTGCATCAGCCATTGTCTCTACAATTATGACTGGCCTTGAGTTTGTCCCAATCTCCCTGTCTACTATTGACTCGACTAGACCTCTTGATAAGCCATACAAGATTGGGATGAGCGTTGCATCGTCCGCATTCCAATAGTCATAGTGGATGCGACTCAGGTGTCGCCGCTTGTCAAGCTCTACTACTAGTAGGTTTCCTGGAGTATAGTCAAATATCATAAACGGTGAATGCGTTGCATAGAGCACTTGGTTTGATCCTGCCAAATTTCTGAGAAGATCAGATATTCCCATTTGTTGCGCAGGATGAAGATTTCGTGCGGGTTCATCAAGTAACAAGATTGCCTCCTTTAGCTCAGCACGCTGCGTTTCTGCGGCAAAATTTACAATAAATGAAAATGTCCACTTGAATCCCTCTGCTCTTCTGCTAAGAAGACCAGTGTTAGTTACCGTCCCATCCTTGTGCACATCAGATATTACCACACTCATTACATTGCCTGGATTGTATCGTAGATCAACATGGATGGGGTCTCCCTTCCATGCAGGGTTCAGCCTGTCTGTGAGCCTCCTGCTTGCGGTGTTTAGCAATTTGATAAGCTTCGGCGGGCTGTGTTTGTATTCTTCAAGTTTCTCTGTGTCGAGCTCTGCTAGATAAAACAGGTTCTTTACGGTTTCAGCCTTGTCAAACTCTTCTGAATAACTGAGATCATCAGGCCTTTTTATCTCCTTTATGTATTCATCCAAATTTATGTTTCCGTAAATTTTCTTGTAGTCTGAAAAATAAACAAACCTTGGATGCAAGTGTTCCAAAATAAAATTCTCAAGTGCAGTTTTTTCTGTAGTTCCAACGAGGAGCTCATTGTATGTCTTTTCGGCGTCTTGGTAGTACCTAGACCACTCTGTTAGAATTTGCGGTTCGTCTGCAGCTAGGACGTTTATGTTGTTGTTGAACTCTGTCATTTCTCTAAGATATGTCTCCTTATCTGGTGGTGGGCCCTCAAAGAATTTGGTGTCGAATTGGATTCTAATGTGGTTTGGAATAGTTGAGATAAAGCCAAGAATCTTTTCAGTATAGTTTTCCCACGAGTTTAGTGCCTTGTTTAGCTCATCGCTTAGCTTTATTGTGCCAAAGTCATATTGTACATCCGCAGTCTTGTTGGTCCTAAAGATCTTCAGCGTTCTGATCTCTGGGAGGTGTGAGAATCTTTCTTTTATGAGCCTAGTCTCATTTGGGCTGAGGGCAAACTCGCCTTCAACTAACGTGACTTCTGATTTGAGTTCCTCTGTCAACTCGTCGCAAAGGTCAAGCTCAGAGACACGTTCCTCTTTGTTGAGAAGTGTTAGTGCCTGCAAAATTGTGGTCTTACCGCTCTCATTTCTTCCAACAAATGCTGCCAAATCGCCCACTTTGATTTCGCCAGAGTCGTGGATGCATCTGTATGCTCTGACCCGGAATTTTCGTAATCGCATCTAGCGCCTATTTGGTTGGCAGCGATTTAACTTATTCGACACAATTTTACGCTCAATTTTCGCTAAAAGATATAAAGATACAGAACGCCTTAGAAAAAATATTGGCAGCTTCCCGTGTAATCATCGCAGTGTTTGTAATTCCAATTGTGTTTTCCTTCGTCTACGGAGGTACAGTACTCTCACTGTCGCTACAGGAACCAAACCGAGGAATTGACTTTCAAGGAACCACTCAGTTGGCCTTTATTGAAATCACTTCATTACAAAATGAGTATTCCGTATCGGATGCAATAACTGCCCAAGTTTTGGTAAATGATCCTAAATTTAGCTGCGGGGATCTTTACATGACGATCTACGATGCGTCATCGTCTCAAAAAAAGGCAGTAGCGCAAGGCGCGTTTTTTGATCAATGTTATGATTCTAATGGTCCACTTCCAACAGGCGACAAGTTTTCACAAAAAATTGATGTTGCGGGTCAGTATTTGCTTGAAGTACAAATGTTTGACCAAACTGGCGACGAGTTCCTAACGATAAGCCAAAAGTTCAGAGTAAGATAGCACATTAATGCGATATTATATATTGAAACTAGCCATCAGTACCTGATAAGCACACGTGAGCAAAATGGGGAGACCAAAAAAATCTGCAATTGATTCTACAGAACTACAAAAACAAGACAAGAAAAAAGAAAAGAAATTACTAAAGGCAGAAAAGAAAGCAGCAAAGTTAGAAAAGAAAACAACAAAGGCAGCAAAAAAAACACAAAAAGAAGAAAAAATTCTCAAAGAAGATAAGAAAGAAAAGAAAAAAGACAAAAAGGCAGCAAAAGAGGACAAGAAAAAAGACAAAAAGGCCAAAGAAGAGTCGGAAAAAACACTGGAAGAGGAACTAGAAGAGCAACTAACCGACGAGGAAATTGAAAACTTTCAGATCGAAAAGGTCGACATGGAAAAGCTCACAAACCGTGTGTGTTTGTTTTTAGCAAATTATGAGGACGGCATAGTTCAAAGCGAGCTTTGGAAAAAATTCAAGCTTACAAGCAGGGATGGCTCGCGTCTTGCATTAAAGCTTGAGAGAATGGGAATAATTACGCGCGAGAAAATTCTAGAAAACAAAAGATGGACGTATGTTCTCAAAATAAAAAAGACGCCAGTTAGCACTGCATCCATTGAAAATGCTCCATGTCTTGTTTGCCCAGTTGAGCAAAAATGCAGCATTGATGGAGAGGTAAGCCCAAGAACCTGCCAGTGGATTGAGGATTGGACAATCATTGAGCTCTCAAAACCAAAGAAAAAGAAAGAACAATGAGACTAGTTGACGCAAAACGTGATCATTATCGGAAGCTTGCGCGTGAGCGTGGATATAGAAGTAGAGCCACCTACAAATTACTAGAACTAAACAAATCATACCGAATAATCGGGCCTGGATTTTATGTTGTAGATTTGGGGTGTGCACCAGGGGGCTGGACACAGGTAGCAGTCAGGCTTGCGGGAAACCGCGGTAAGGTAGTTGGCGTTGACACTGCATTCGTAGAAGAAATTGAGGGAGCGTACATTATCAAAGGGAGTGTAGATGACGAATCGGTAGCAGATGAGATACTAGAATACCTTGAAACCAAGGCAAATGCAGTGATATGCGATATATCTCCAAACATTACTGGCCATTGGTCAATGGATCATGCAAGACAAATTTCATTAAACTATTCCTGCTCAAAAATCATGGACAAGATACTTGCAAACAAAGGAAACGCACTCTTCAAGGTATTTGATGGGGAATATTCAATAGAGTTTAGGGACTATCTGCAAAAAAAATTCTCACGCGTGCACCTAAGAAAACCAAACGCAAGCAGAAAGCCAAGTAGTGAGATGTACTACATCTGTCTTGGGTACAAGGGTTAGTGTGCCAGTAACTCCTTTATCTTGCCTATCTTACAGTCGGTTCGAAACCCTGTAGGATTAAAAGACGTGGGGCTAGATACAAATCCATTTTCTTGCAAACGCTTTATTGATTCTTCAAGCGAAACTGGCGAAGACTTGTTCATCTCAGCAATCTCATCAAGGGTGTAGTAGCATGCAGGCATGTTTGACTCTAGTATGCATTTTTGTATGATTTTCTCACATTTTTTATCCACAGAAAAATTGGAGACCTCATTTTGCATCGATTCCACAAACTCTTTTTCAAAGAGCTTGCCAATCCACAACGGTCCGGCGACTTCTACCTTGGAATTGCAAAGATCACAGCTTAGGGGAGACTTGAGTGTTGTGCTCCTGTTCCCACAAGCCCTGCAATGTGAAATGAATCCAATCATGTTCCGATTATCGGATTTGTTTAGGGCCCTTACATAGACGCGATAATAATGCTGATTGTTTTCAACAAAAATTGGAGTAATCTCCACATCTAGCCTTGCTGCAATTATGTTGATGCAACCAAGAATGAGCCTAATTGAAATCTCATTGGAATATGTGGTCTTGATTGGCACTCCGTGATACTTTTTTTTGCATGCATCTTTGAACAATCCGTGTAAGACCTGTAGATCTGTTGCAGTGACTGACAAGAGCCCTTTGTGAATTGTTGCGCGTATTGCACAATCGATGTGTTTTACTGGCGAGCCAAATGGGTCGACATCAACTATTGCTCCACGCCGTCCCTTCGTTGAAAAACTGCTCAAAAACCTACAAATCTCGTTTTCTGAGACGTGATAATTTTCCAGATTGTTGAGGGCAGCAGATTTTTTTGATAGCTCAAGCGCACTGGGATTGAGATCATTTACAAAAACTTCTAGCCCCAACTCATTTGCAACTCGCAGTCCGCGTGCGCCAAGACCTGATAGACCATCAAGGAAAGTTTTTGGTCCCTCAAAGTTTTTCAAAAATGCTGAATATGCAACAATGGATAGGTCCCTGCTGAGCTTGGCGCGCGGATTAAAAAATGCTGGATCGCGGGGAGGAACTTTGTTTTTCAGAGAGTTCTGCGGGATGAGGATCTGTGTCATTCCCTCCGTTATTGTGACGATTTGGTCATTGAGTTGCATACTGGTAGTTAGTTTTTGTACGTCTCTAACGGTTTAATACGTTAGGCTGTTGTGGAAGGTGTGATTATTTGTGGCGTAGATGAGGCAGGAAGGGGTCCAATGATCGGGCCGCTTGTGGTTGCCGGAATAGCGATAGAAAAATCAAAGATAAAAAAACTAGCAGAACTTGGTGTTCGTGATTCCAAAAAGCTAACCCCACTGGCAAGAGAAAAAATGTACAAAAAAATCACAAGAATTGTTGATGACTATGCAGTATCAAAAATAACTCCAAAACAAATCGATATCCACGTCCTAAAGCACCAGCTAAACCATCTTGAGGCAATACAGATGGCAAAAATAATAAAAAAACTTCAGCCGGCGGTATCGTACGTTGACTCGTGCGATGTGAATGCAGCAAGGTTTGGCCAAGTGCTAGCAAAACTCGCCAAAACTGGCAAAATCAAGTCGTACCATCATGCCGACAGCAGGTTTTTGGTAGTTTCTACTGCATCCATAATTGCCAAAGTGACTCGAGACAGGGCTATTGCAAAACTCAACAAGGACTTTGAGATTGGGAGTGGCTATCCATCCGATGCAAAATCTGTGCAATTTGTCAGAGATTGGTTTGGCAAACATGGGCAAATGCCAGACTTTATTCGCAAAAGCTGGGCTCCAGTAAAGTTGGTTGTAAAGAATTATGCCTTGGCGTGATACTTTGCCACAATCATGGCGTGGTCCTTGTCATACGGCTGCAGATCCATGTTCTGAATGACTGAGAAATTCGGATGAAGTTTTTTTACCTCATTTTCAATTATTTTCTTTGGCGATTGGGTTACATCGATGCTTCGCGTTTTGATAGTCATAAACAAATACCCGCTATCTTTTAGAAACATTTCACAGTTTGTTATTGCAATCTCTGTTTGGTCCGGCTGTGCAATATCGGAATACACGACATCAACTTTGCCGTAAATTGAAAAATATTGTTTTGGATGTCTCGCATCCTGCAATATTGGGATAATGTTTTTTCTAAAATTTGCGACACGATCCAAAAAGTCTCGCGCAACCCTGCTTGTGTGTTCTACTGCAAAAATTATTCCACTGTGTCCTACAATGTCTGAGATGTGGCTTACAGTCGTACCAGTCGAAGCGCCAAGGTACAGTATCTTGCTACCGTACTTTATTGGAAATACATCAAGGCCAATCATTAGTGCTGCTGCAAGCTTGCTCCTAAATGGATCCCACACCCGGTACTCGACTCCGCCTTTTTTGTATAATTTTTCTCCATAGACTTGGTTCCCTTCAACAGAGTTTATAGTGGCAAGTCTTTTTTGGCCGTCTACTGCAAGCCAAAAGATTTGGTTATCTTCTTTTTCCAAACTTTTTTCGCTTTTTTATGTCTGCCCTAAAATCTCTCCGGGGGCCTCTGTGTCTAAAATTATCCCTTTGTTTTTCAATTCTTTGTGGCGGAATTGGTCTGTGTGATGGCTCCTTGTATTTCTGGCCAATCTCATTTACCCGGACATTAAGCTTTTCAAGCAGAGTTTGATTGAGACCTCCTCCATACACGTCAACTCTGGCTGCAATGGCTGCCTTTGATGCAATTGCACGCGCCATCTTTCCTCGCTGCCATTTTGGTGAGGCGTGAACAACTGGATGTTGGAACAAGATTCCATGTTTTGGTGGCTGTGTTCCAGTCTTTAGTGACCTAAAGAGTGCCTTTTCTGCACCTAGAACCTGAATGGTGCTTGCCGGCATTGATGCCAATTTTTTGAGGCTTCCAGCCTTGGCAAGAATTCTTGCACCAACCGCGGTTCCCAAAATTGTCGCCAAGTTTGGTGCAATTGTTTTCATCTCGTTTTCAATGTGGGACTCGATCTCCCTTCTGATTTGCACCATCTCAAGAATCTGCTTTGCAATTGACTGGACAATTACCAAGTTTTGATCCGAAATATCTCCTCCCTTACTTTTGTCTTGGATGACAGATAGCATCTCTACTTTGGATTCTGGAAAGCCTGCGTCCTCGTACACCTGCTTTGAGAGCATGTCACGCTTTCCAGTCATGACAATTTGCGCATATCCATTGATGCTGTCAATGATGTTGTCAAGCTCTGGAAAGTGGAGGCCATACCATTCGCGGAGTCTAGATGAGAGACCATTTACCATGACATCGATTTCGTCTAGTGACTTTATGGACTGGATTATATGCAAGTCCGGGCTTTGAGAGACCTCAGTTACCTTTGCAGATGAAAGCTGCAGCGCAAAGTCGCGTAGTTTGCTCATTGCATCAGCTTGGTTTTTTGCAAATCCGCAGTCGATTAGGATTTGTGGCTTGTTTGCCTGGATCTCCTCCATCTGTTTTTCATCCATTAGTTGCACGTCAAGGGATTCTTTTTTGAGAGTCTTTAGGAGCGATTCGTCACTTAGCAAAAAGACACCATTTGTCTTTCTTAGAAAATCAATCAGAGCACCAAGCCTGAGCTGGCCATCCTTTGCTTTTACAAAGTCCAACGCCGGTTGCGCAAAAGCAAACGAGTTGACCGTTTTGCCGTTCTCTAAAACTATAATGCCGAGTTCTGTTAGAACTACAAAATACATACAGCATTCTCTCATTACCTCATTAAAAAAGCTAACAATCGAAATTTGTGCAAATCAAACATTATATGACTACAAAATCAACTCAAACAAGTGAATCCAGACCTTTCCGTCTTGATTGGACCAATAAGCCTTGAGCGGCCAGCAATGTTGGCATCTGGAATTTTAGGCATCTCACTTGAAGTCTTTGAAAGAATTTACAAAAGCGGTGCGGGTGCAGTTGTAACAAAATCATTAAGCAAGGAGCCGTGGGACGGATATCCAAACCCGACAATCGTCGGAATAAAAAGCGGGTACCTTAACGCCGTCGGCCTCTCAAATCCAGGCGCTCCGAACTTTGCGAAAATGATTTCAAAAAACACGGACGTTCCAATAATTGTGAGTCTCGTCGGTTCTCTAGAAGACGAGTTTGAATTTATGGTAAAGCAGTTTGAAGGCATCAAAGTTGTCGCATATGAACTGAATCTGTCATGTCCGCATGTAGAAAAGGTTGGACTTGAGGTGGGAGATGATCCAGATTTGGTTACAAAAATTGTAAAGAGAATAAAATCAACAACCAAAGTTCCAGTGATTGCCAAAGTAGGGCTTGGCACAACAAACTATCTTGACACGGTGGGTGCCGCAATAGATGGAGGTGCAGATGCAATTACTGCCATCAACACAATTAGGGCAATGGGTATTGATGTAGAAACACAAAGGCCGCTTTTGAGCCACAAGATTGGTGGGCTGTCTGGTGCTGCAATAAAGCCAGTTGCAGTAAGGTGTGTCTATGAAATAGCATCGGAATATGACATTCCAGTGATTGGATGTGGTGGGGTGTCGAGCTGGGACGATGCAGTTGAATTCATTTTGGCTGGGGCCTCTGCAGTACAGGTAGGCAGTGCAATTGGAGACAAATGGCTTGATGTATTTTCTGAAATAAATGATGGTATTGCAAATTACATGAAAAAGGGGGGTTTCTCAAAAATTCAAGAGATGGTGGGACTTGCAAAACGCTTCTAACACACCTTCGATTAGAATTATCGAAAAGGTAATTGATGAAACACCAACAGTAAGGACGCTGATAATATCGGATGAAAAACTAGCTGATGTGCTACCAGGGCAATTTGCAATGGTCTGGATCCCGGACGTAAATGAACTTCCGATGAGTGTGATGATAACAGAACAAAAGGGAAAAGCAGCATTCACAGTTAGAAAACGCGGCGAGTCATCCACTGCCATGTATGACTTGAAGGAAGGGCAACAAATCGGTGTTCGCGGCCCATATGGAAATTCTTTTGACATTAAGAACGGCAGGATCTTGCTTGTAGGGGGCGGAACGGGACTTGTGCCGCTGATGCGGCTTGCCAAGTTTGCCAAACCAAATAACGACGTGACAATTTTGATGGGCTCAAAATCAAAAGATGAGGTATTCTTTGAGGATCTAGCAAAGAGAATTTTGGCAAAAAACAAACACAAAGTGATCGTTGTGACCGAAGACGGTTCTTACGGGGAAAAAGGATTTGTTACAGATATTTTGGAAAGAATAGTCCAAAATGAAAAGTTTGACGCAATCTATACGTGTGGGCCGGAAATAATGATGCACAAAATAGTTCAGCTTGCAAATACAAAAAAGATCTTTGTGCAAGCTAGTCTTGAGAGAATGATGAAGTGTGGAATCGGAATTTGTGGAAGCTGTTGCATGGACCAAATCCTTGTATGCCATGACGGAACCGTCTTTGACGGCGAGTTTTTGAAAAACTCAAAGGAGTTTGGGCACACACACAGAAGCAAGGCGGGGATTTTTGAAAACTACTGAGTGCCACAAAGTACCATTAAATGTGCGTAAAAATACCTAAAGGTTTAAAATAAATAAAATAAGAGACGCGTCAGGAGAAAGTTGGCACACCCAAAGATCGTACTTACTGCAGATCGTACACTAATGTCTAACTATCGTGGGATATCACTTGCGACATTCTTTGGATGCGCACCTGCACTTGACCCGCACAGGGATCACAACAGCTTTTGGTACAAGATTCTAAAAAACCAAGTGACTCCAAAGGTTCTCTTTGATTTCATCTGCAACACCATTCCTCACACAAACGGTGTTGCAAACTATGCCCCATACGGTCTCAGAAAGGTAGAGGCCGGACTTTTGCGCGACGGATTCTCGCGACAGGATGTGATTGTTGCTCATCCAGATCACGTTGACAAGTTTATTGGTCCAGAGACCGAAGTAGTTGGAACATACGAGATGGATCCACTTGGGATGGGCCCAGTCACTATGACGTTTACCTATGGAAGAAAACAGATCTCATACGACGAATATTACAATCTTTACCTTCACAAAAAAATCAACGAGGCCAAAAAGAAAAACGGCAGCCACGCCAAAGTAATTTCTGGGGCATCTGGAACCTGGCAGTATAACTATGATCCAGAAAAGATTGAGGAATTGGGACTCTACGCCGTTCTGGAAGGAGAGCTTGGTGGCATTGCACCAGAAATCGACGGGCACGCTGGTAGGTTCTTTAATTATTTGATTAACGGCGAATTTGAAAACATGAATCCGTTTAGAAAAAGAAGCGACTTTAAAGTCGACATAAAAGAATTCAAGCGCGGCGATAAAACCATTCACGGAAGGTTTGTGAACTTTTGGGACAGGCCGGAAATGGAAGAGATTCCAGAAATCGTAGAACCGTCAATGCATGGGATGATCGAAGTGATGCGTGGATGCGGAAGGGGCTGCAAGTTTTGTGATGTTACACTGAGGGCACTGAGGTACTATCCGCCAGAAAAAGTTAAAAAGGAAATCGAGGTGAACATCAAAAAAGGCGGGCTGACGAATGCCTGGATTCACAGCGACGACATTTTTGTCTACGGAATGGATCCTCGAACAAGCAAGCAGATGGAGCCAAACCGTGAGGCACTAGAGGAACTCTTTACGGCAGTCATGTCCACTGGAATCACACATACCAATCCGACGCACGGGACACTTGCTGGCGCTATTGCAGATGAAAAGCTAATTCCAAACATTTCAAAGATAATCAAGTCTGGACCGTCAAACCTAATTGGAATCCAATGCGGATTCGAGACTGGGAGCCTTAGACTGATTGGAAAGTATGCGGACAGAAAGCTTGCGCCATTTATGCCAGAGGAATGGCACTGGGTAGTAAAGGAGGGAGTAAAGACACTAAACGAGAACTACTGGGTTCCGGCATTTACACTAATCATGGGGCTTGATAATGACGAGACACCTGAGGACTCGTGGGATACAATCCAGCTCATAAGTGATCTAGAGCGGGAACAGCCAGAGGCGATGTTTACAACAACGCCACTCACATTTGTCCCAATTGGGCTGCTTGAAAAATCAGAATTCTTTAACATTGGAAACGAGATGAATCCTGCCCAGCTTGGAGTAATGTACAAGACATGGCAGCACAACTTCAAGTACGGAATACAAAAATTCATGACAAAAACCGGCACAAGCCAAACTACGATGCAAAGAAAGTTCTTTAACGCACTTGCGCGCTCGCTTGGCGGCGTGCCGCTTTCTGCAATGGAGAAATTCGCAAGAAGAAAGGGCAAAGAGCACGAAAAAGTCATCGAGAAGATCAAAGTCAGGTACTGGTAAATACCTAGTAAAGACTCATAAGTACAACTCTGAAATTCAATACACATGGCAACTCACGGATCGATTACAAAGGCAGGAAAGGTAAAGGGCCAGACGCCAAAAGTTGAGGGTCGAAAACGAATAGGAACAATCGCTATTTTGAGAAACAAGAGCAACTTTAAGAAAAGATTTGCACTACACAGAACCCCTGGTCAGAACAAACCCGGCCAAAGAAAGAGAAAACGATAAACTAGCCTCTTTTATCCATTTTGTAGGCTTGGATCATCAAATTTCTAAGCAATCCTAATTTACTTGTGAATGTACAGATACTGCGGCACAGAATTGACATGCCGCTGAACAGAAAATGAACAAAGGCTTGGGACGTGCGAATCCCCGGGCTTTTGCTCATTGATTCATTCTGTGTTTGTTTGATTCGAATAAACTATCTCATAGATTCTCTGCCAAACTAACAAAATTGGAATATGGGATTAGGTATAGCGATAGCTGGAGGGATCATTTGCGCAACTGTACTTGCGGTTTTTTCTATTGTCTTTTCTACCAGTGGGCAGATTTACGAAATCAACTCCTCAAGAACACACGCTGCAGACCTGCAGAACGTAGTTTTTCAGACAAACATGACAGTTAGCGGCGTCACGGCTAAATCAGGAAACCAGTTTGTTAATTTTACTTTGACTAATACTGGAAACGAAAAACTTTGGAATTACAAAAAATTTGATATCATAATAAATTACACTGCAAACGTACTAGGCCTTCCCACTCAAAGGGCGGAAAGCATTACTTATACAACAGACTCTGTGTCTTGTGGCCCAGATGGAACCATTGCTACAAATAATTGGATTATAAATAACACCTCAAATGACTATACTGATCCAAACATTGTTAACACAAACGAAAGGGCATTGATATGCACAAAGCTGGCGTACCCAGTATACACCAACGGTGGTGTGAAAGTCACTGTCTCAACAGACAGTGGTCATACCAAAATTAATTCAACAACGGCGACTTAATCCGCAAAACAAAATTTAGGATCTAAAGACAACGACCAGTGGAATACAGAATATGAAATAAAATTAGTGTAAATCATTTCCAATTCTGGGAATATTGGGTATTTGCATTTTTAGTACAAAAAACTTGATCAAATTTGGAATAAACCTTATCATGCATAATGTATGAGGTTAAGAGGGATAGTCTTGAAAAAGTGCATTGTGTGTGGAAAGGAGTTTGACGGAACGGAACGTGATGTCTGCTCCTGGCAGTGCGATGAAAACCGTTCTGCAATACTCAAAAAAAGACTGAATGATGCGGTAAAAAACGACAAAGGGCACACAAAAAAGCTGAGCGAAGATCCTGACAAACCATAGAACTTGAAATTACATCCTTTGCAGGTCAGCTGCTAGCTGATCAATTGTGTTTTATCGAAAACTGATCTTAGATAATTCATGTCATACGTATGTGATGAATGCAAAATCATGTTTTTTTCGCAAGATGGTCTTGACGTTCACAATCAAACAAAACACAGAAAAATTGAGGAAAAAGATGACAAAGTTTTGGATTCGTTTGTGTGAGTACAATTGGGTACAATCGTTTCAAAAAAATACAATTGCTTGCGGCAATTTCAAACAACTTAAAGAGCTCGGCTTGTTCATTTTACAAGATTCGTGCGAAATGACACATGGAAATGGTTCTGACCGGGGCTTGAGAGCTGGTATACCTGTTCTTTTTCTTAGGCCCTGGTTGCCATTACCAATGTGAGAATTAGAGCGTAGATTGGTACAAAAAATCCAAAACAGGCATTGTTGTCCAAAGTATGTCATAACTAATGCACTTTTGTTTTTGGAAATTCGCTTAGCTATTAAATACCCTAATGTCATAATTATTCATAAACTAAATGGACGACAATCTAATTTTAGTGAAATTCCGATTCGATGGTGAGACAACATCTCAAGTTGGTAAGTTCACCTATAGGCAATATGATAATCTACGGTCCCTCCCAATAACCGTGGAGTGCAAAATTATCTCAGATGAAAAACCCACTCTTAGCAAAGAAGAGATTGATCTCATAAACAAAAAAGTCATCGATGCTTGGAAGGCAGACAAGAGTCATACCTCAAAACTAGCAAAATAAGGAATGACCAAGTGGAACGAAAATTAAAGACAAGATATAAAAAATGCAGGCTGGATGCCAGATTGAGCTATGACATTAGCCTTGGTTTGACCACCTAAACTGTGTCCTTGCGGCTCTGATAATGTCTACTAGAGGAGAGAATGGTAGGCATGAAAATAATAGAACTTGCATTTTTGGCGATAGGTGGAGTCGCAGGAACATTCCTAAGATACAAGCTTTTGACGGCTTCATCATACATAGGGGCGCTGCAAGCCAACGTGCTTATTGTAAATGTACTTGGCAGTTTCATTCTTGGCGTCTTTACAGTCTTTTCACAACAATGGAATCTTGATGGAAAGTATGTCATGTTAATTGCGTTTGGATTCTGCGGTTCACTTACTACAATGTCTGCATTGGCATACGACACTCACGATCTGCTAAACAACGCAAAGCTTGGTCTTATGGCAATAAACATTCTTGCAAATGTGGGTTTGTCTGTGGCAGCCATATTTGGTGGAAAGGCACTGTTCAACTTGGTACTGGGCAACAATCCACTACAATAACGGACTTGATCTTGGGGAGAACAAGTGTAGCGGTAATTCAGAGTACAAGCAAAAATATTTGAATAGTGAATTTTTCATAAAATGTAGACTCTAAATGAATAGTTCCCGCACGGAGCAACAAAAGCTAGCATTACTGTCCTGTATAGAGCTAGTCTTAATGAGAAGAGGTAATGCAGATTATAATCTGGTAGTAGCTAAACTTGGCTCCCTTTACAACTGTACAATCAGGGATTGTTATGAACATCCAGACTATTTACGAACTGTGCTCAAAGAAGTGTATAAAGAAAATTACAACCCGACCATAGCTGAGATCAAAGAACAATTGGATGAGTTAGTCAACGTTGAGGAAATGAGGATTTTTTTTAAAATCATGGATAATGATTCATCAACTGAGACGACATGCTTTACACCACAATAACCTTATAAAGTACTAGTACGGTACCTTACGGTATGGTAGATGATATAAGATTAGACAGTCTTGACGGCGTAGGGCCAGTCACGACAAAAAAACTAAGCGACGCAGGAATCCACAATATTATGGATCTGGTCGTCAGAGGTCCAGTAGATGTGGCCGATGTAACAGGCATGGACAGGGATACAGCAGACAAAATTGTGACCAAAGCACGCCACCTTTTGATGGAGCAGGGCTTGATTACAAAGGACTTTGTTACTGCAACTGAAATTTACAAAAGAAGACTAGACATAGGCAAAATCTCAACTGGGACGCAGTGTCTAGATGAACTTCTTGATGGCGGTTTGGAAACCCAGGCACTAACAGAAGTTTATGGCGAGTTTGGTTCTGGAAAAACGCAATTTTGCCTCACAATGTGTGTGATGGCGCAAAAAAGCAAAGAGGAAGGCGGACTTGAGGGAGCAGTCTTGTACATTGATACAGAAAACACCTTCAGACCAGAAAGAATCGTATCGATTGCAAAAGCAAAGGGAATGGAACCAGAAAAGGTTCTGGACAACATCATCGTAGCAAGAGCATACAACAGCGCTCACCAGACATTAATTTTAGAAGAGGCGGGCCCGATAATTGAACAGCACAAAATAAAGCTAATCATTGCAGACTCTGCAGTGGGACTGTTCAGGTCCGAATACCTAGGACGTGGGACACTGTCTGACAGACAACAAAGACTAAACAGATTCGTACATCTTTTGGTTCGAACTGCAGAGACGTACAACTGTGCGGCAATTGCAACAAACCAAGTCATGGCATCTCCAGATGTGTTCTTTGGAGACCCGACAAGGCCAATAGGTGGAAACGTCGTAGCTCACACTAGCACATACAGGATTTACTTTAAGAAATCCGGCAAAAAGAGAATTGCTAGAATGGTTGACAGTCCACACCACCCAGAAGAAGAGGTAATCTTTACTGTAACTGAGGGCGGCGTTGCAGATCCAGAAGACGACGCCAAAAAGAAGAAAAAATCTGAAGAATCCGAATAGTCACAACGATGTTTAAACATCTATGGGGCTTAGATTCGGCCCAAGATCTTCTTTTTCTTTGACTGAAACTCGCTTTCAGTAATTATCCCAGCTTTTCTCAGCTCGCCAAGTTTTGCAAGAGTTTCTAGATCCGCTTTATCAGTTGATGCGAGTCTCTTTGCAGTCGAAATACCTTTGGTGATTTCATGTTCTCCTTTTGCCTTTAGTTTTGCACCTTCGATCTTTGCCTGCTTTCTGAGATCCCTGCTCTTTCTGTCTGCTTCCTTTGCAGCAATTTTCCCAAATTCTACTGCATCTGACAAAATCTCATCGGCTCGCTTTACTCCCTGCGTTACTGCCTCGTCTACTGCTTTATCGGCCCTTTTGAGAAATTTTTCAATATATCCGGGCTGTTTACGTTTTGCCATACACTTTAGTTTTTATCTTCCAGTATTATTATTTTTGATGTTTGTGACTAGATTTAATAGAAATGACATCTAGGATAAGATGAATTTTGGTCAACAAAGATTACAAGAGCCAAGTAACTGTGATACGGAAAAAAATCGATGAACCAAAAGCACGGCAAATAGTGGAAGAAAAAAAGACAAGCTTGTTCCGTTCACTTCTCAAAAAGCCGGCCAAAGAAGAGGTTCACACCCATTCACTCAATCTCAACTATGAGGCAGTTTTGATGATTTCTGGCAGGTATGTTGCTGATTTTTATCGCAAAGCAATACATCCAATCAAAGTTGATCATAATGTGACAGAAGTTGTTTTGGGAGAAGGTGTCTTTCCAATCCGAACAAAATCACGTTTGAAAAAGGCGTTTACTGGAAAAAAGGGAAAAAACAAAGTTGACTTGGAGCTAGAAGAACATGTTTTCATTGACAACGAGTGCACGCTTTTTTTTGATCAGCACGGCAGTCAAACCAAACTTCCACTCAAACTGGATCCCAAAAACATGGAAAACTATCCGACAAAAATCCTGCAAAACAACGAATTTGTGATAAAAAAACCAGAACTTGCCCACAAAGATGCAATTGGTAAACTTGAGGTCGAGCTCAAAAAACCTGTAGGATCCAACGCAAGGAACCTCAACGAAAAAATTACAATAAACGAAATCTCGGAAATCTACATCCCGATTTATGAGGCTAGACTGATTGGACCAAAAAAGAAAGTGGAGATTTTAAGAATAGATGCAGCTAAAAACAAGATTCTCTGAGTCGTTTTTGTAAGTCTTAAAATATGGGCTTAAAACCCAACTTTTTATGACTACTAAAAAGCCATCCGGCCACTCTCATGGTTTTAGACACAAGTCAAGGTCAGCCCTTACAAAGGATGCACCTAGAGGAGTAGCGTTTTTACTAAGACAGTATAATGTCGGAGAGCAGGCACTAGTAATCATAGATCCAAGACAACACAAATCACTCCCTCATAGGCGATACCACGGAAAGGTAGGAACAATCACCTCGGTGGGCAGAAGGGCCGTAACGATGGACGTAAAGCTGGGTAACAAGACGAAAACCTTAATCACTAGATTAGACCATATCAAACCGTTTGGGGTAAAGTAGAATGGAACAAGTAAAGAAAAGTCAGCCAATATCGCTAGCTGAAGTAAAAGATATCCTAGGAAAGGAGGACGCTGAAAAAATGGATCAAATTCAGCGATGGACTTATGATTATGTTACCAAATTTACCAAAGTTGACGCAAAAGCTGCAAAAAAAATAAAACAAGAGCTCAAAAAGGAATGCAGCCTCACAGAAGAGGAAGCAACTGAAATAGTGAACATAATGCCAAGCTCGCTTGCAGAGCTAAGGGCGTTCACTTTCGGATGGAAGAAGCTGATTCTAGCAGAAACACTAGAAAAAATTCTACATATACTAAAGGGGAATTCCTAGAATAGGCAAGTGGTTTTCTTGGAAAGGAGCACCAGCACACCACGTAAGTACGAAGAGTATGCATACGTACTAGACTATGTCACGCGCGGCAAGTCGACAACAGTTCGAGGACGCGAAGGAATAATCATTACCGCAATAGGGGAGGACAGGTTGACACTACTGGAGGTGTTGGGGGTGCCAAACACCACATTTGAGATAGGTGAGAGAATCTATATTGGAAAGGAAGGCCGTACAAAAATCCTATCTGTTCTTGGCAAGCTGGAATATGAGAGGATTTCAGCAGCAGCCCAGTCTGAGCTCAAAAACGTAGCGCAAACAATTGTCACAAACAACGAAAAAAGATTCATTGACTACATCAACCACTCGCAGCCACTAACCCCGAGAATTCACGCGCTGGAGCTTATACCGGGAATCGGCAAGACATACATGAAGACGATACTTGAGGAGCGCGAAAGACAACCGTTTGCGGATTTTAGTGACTTGCAAAACCGCGTCGGACTAAAAGAGCCTGCAAAGCAAATAACGCAGAGAATAATGGAAGAGATAACAGGCGAAGTAAAGGTAACGCTCTTTGTCAAAAAATGAATAAACGGCAAAGACTCGGTCAACACTTTCTCAAATCTGCAAACATTGCAAAACTCATAGTCGAGTCAGCTCAGATAACAAAAAAGGATATGGTGCTTGAGGTGGGCACAGGAAGGGGAATTCTGACTTCGTTGCTTGCCAAGGTGGCAAAGTCTGTTGTCTCAGTCGAGTCTGATGGGCAGCTATACTCTGATGCCATCCTGCAGTTTTCTTACATAAGAAACCTAGAGCTGATGTATGGAGACGGATTTGAGACCGACTCTGACTTTACAGTGTTTGTGTCAAATCTTCCGTATTCTGAGAGCCGCAGGGCAATAGAGTGGCTTGCACAAAAAAAATTTTCTAGGGCCATAATCATGGTCCAAAAAGAATTTGCAGACAAGCTTGCCTCGATGCAGAAAAAACAGATGCGCGCAATCTCAGTTATCGCAAACTATGCCTTTGAGATTGAAAAGATCATGGCGGTAAATAAGAACAACTTTGAGCCTCCTCCAAAGGTGGATTCTGTGATACTGCGTCTAAGGCAGAAAAACAAATCTGCGCCAGAGCTAATAAAATCTGTAAACAAGCTTTTTTCGTATAGGCGAAAAACAATATCGAGCATTGCAAAAAAGTTTGGCAAACAAATACAATCAGATAAAAGACTGGAAGATTTGAGCGGAGATGAGATAATAAAACTTGCAAAGCAAATTAGCTGAGGCCTACGTTCCTGCAGAGGATACGTTTTTTTTGGCAGAGCATGTTGCAAAAGAAAGGGGCGGATTAGCCTTGGAAATTGGTACTGGCTCTGGGTATTTGGCTGGGATTTTGCAGCAAAATTTTGATTTTGTAGTAGCTACAGACATCGAGTTTTACACATTAAAGAGTCAGGGAGAGCAAATTCAAAACAAAATATGCTGTGATGGTGCAAATGCGCTAGGCAACAAGTTTGATCTTATAGTCAGCAACTTGCCGTATCTCCCATCAGAAAAAATAATTGACAAGACCACTGACGGGGGACCTGAGGGGCTGTCAGTCCCGCTAGGAATCATCGAGTCTGCAGGTACTTGTGTGAAGCCAGGCGGAAAGATGCTTCTTCTTACATCGTCTTTAGCAAACTACCAAAAACTATTGAAAAAAGCCCATGCATTGGGCTTTTCAGCCTCAATACTAGCAAAAAAGAAGCTGTTTTTTGAAGAATTGGTAATCATTGAGGCAGTAAAGAGCTAGGCAATTAGAGTAGCTCGGCAACAAGGACATCTCCAGTATCTTGAGACAAGGTGCAGCCTGCAAAAATGACACCATTTTCGAAACGTTGTATGTTTTTCATGTCGTGGTGACTCGGCATTATAATACGAACAAATTTTCCTACAATTTCTTTCCAAATCACATCAGCCTTCTTTTCTTCACTCTTGATTTGGTGCGGAGCTTGATGTTACAACATGGGCACCTTATGGTATCTGCCACAAGAAAGGTAGAGCATACCGAACACCATTTCTGTCCTTCTCCATACTTGGAGTGTGTACTTACCTGTCTTGCCCTGTATCTTTGACAAACATCGTTACAGATTTGCATTAAAAACCACCAAAAAAATAATGGAGTTTATTTCTCCAGTATTGATCTGAGCATCCAAGCAGTCTTTTCATGTTTTTCTAGCAGCCCCGTGAGAAAGTCTGCGGTTCCAACATCATTGTACTTGACACATGACTCTACACCGGCGCGCAAAGAGCGGATTATGGCCTCATTGTCTGATACTAGATTTGATGCCATGGTTTGTGCGTCTGGATAGGTACCTGGGTGCTCTTCTATCGAAGAGGCCTTGAGAAACTCCGCAAGCGTCGCAGGGGTTTTCTCGCCAAGTGAGCGAATTCGTTCCGCTATCTCATCGATGTCTCCATCTAGGGCTCCGTATTGATCTGCAAAGAGCTTGTGGTATTCACTAAAGTGCGGCCCTGTGACATTCCAGTGGTAGTTTCGAATCTTTGTGTACAAGACATACTCGTCTGCAAGTGTTTTGCCAAGAATGCGATTGACTTCTTGTCTGTCTTTGTCTGAAATTCCAATGTCAATTTGTTTCATGCCTATTATTAGGAATTATTCCTATTTAATTGTTATTACTAATTAGGAATTATTATTAATAAAGATTAAATATTAATAAAAACAAGGAAGGAACATCAAACATGAGGCAACAGATCCAAGAGCTTGTGGCATCATTAAGAGAGGAAGGATTTCGAATAACACCGCAGAGGCTAGCAATCGTTGATTATGTTATGAACACCGAAGAACACCCAAGCGCAGAACATATACACAAAGTCGTTCAAAAACAATACCCAATGGTTAGTCTCTCTACCGTATACAAGACGCTAGAGCTACTAAGGAAAAAAAGACTGCTCAGTGAGATCGACGTCAACGGTGAATCTAGGTTTGATCCAAACACTGGGGAACACGTCAACTTGGTGTGCCTCAACTGTGGAATGGTGGAAGACTCTGATGAAGACGAGCTAAAAAAAATCCAAAACAAAATTGCCAAAAAATCAAAATATCTCATAATTAGGGGCAGCTTGGACTTGTACGGCTACTGCAACAACTGCAAATCAAAATTTGCAAAATAACAAATACCAACACAACAACACGAATTTACAAAATTTTTCGATTTTACTACAAAATTACTTTCTTAGTTTTTGTTTAGCACTATCTGCAATGACTTCGGCCATCTTTGATGTGGTTGCGTCGCCGCCAATGTCGTATGTGACATATTTTCCCTCATTAATCACTTGCTCTGTCGCATCAAAGATTGCATTTCTTATATGAGGCTCCCCAAGATATTCAACCATCCAAGCCCCAGACAGTATTGCTGCTGTGGGATTTACCTTGTTCATCCCTTTGTATCTGGGAGCACTTCCGTGTGCTGGCTCAAACATGGCGTATGAATCCCCGATATTTGCAGAATACACATTTCCTATGGAGCCAATATTTCCAGATGCACATTCCGATATGATGTCCATAAACAGATTTGTGCTGATTAGTGCAGAATTGTTGAACCGTTCTGGATTTTTGACCAGTTGCTGTGTCATATTGTCAATATAATATTCCTCTACATCGATTCCTGGGTTTTCTTTAACTGCCTTTTCAACCTCGTTCCAAAATATACCGTCGGTTTCTTTGAGTATGTTTCTTTTTGTGATGGCAAAGATTTTTTTTAGATTGTGCTGTTTTGCCCACAAAAATGCTGCCTTTACTATTCTTTGACAGCCCTTGCGTGTAGTTTTTCTTATTGCTATAGCTGCATCCTCAGATATCCTAAACTCTATTCCTGCATAGAGTCCTTCTGTTGCCTCCCTAAAGCAGACAAAGTCGAGTTTTTTGTCTGGAGATAGTCTGTCATATGTCTTAATTGGTCTGACGTTGCTATAAAGCTCAAACTTTTGGCGAATGGTGACTGCTACACTTCTTGGCGCATTCGGCCTTGGTATGGTAGTGGTTGGGCCCTTGTAGCAGGCATTACTTTCTTCAAGCAGCTTCATTGTTGAATCGGGAATGTATGTGGCGCCCCCATGCTTTTCCCATTGTTCAGAGCCGGCGTCACACAAAACTAGCTCAATCTGTGTGTTGCATGATCTCAAAACGTGTAGCATAGCATCAACAAGCTCAGGACCTGTGCCGTCTCCTTTTATGACTGCAGCTTGCTTTACCAAAACAGCGATGCTTGCAGATCCAGTATATTTAACTTTACCTAGAATGTTTTCACTTTTTTTAAAACATGTGATCATGGCGCATAAGTTTTTAGAAAACTGCGTTCCAAGATCGTACAGTTTCAGAAAACTAAATTACCACATTTCTGTCAAAACATCTGATGATAATAGTCCAGCTATCGGACATCCATGTGGGCTCCCAATTCCGAGAAGAAGTTTTTGAAAAAGTGATTAGCGAGGTAAATGATCTTAGGCCAGACGCAGTCATAGTTACAGGCGACCTTACAAACGAGGGCCTATCAAAAGAATATGAAAAATGCAAAAAACTGCTTTCCAGACTTGAGACCAAAAAAATCATCACAATATCGGGAAATCATGATTATAGGAATACGGGTTATCTGTTGTTTAAAAAACACTTTCCATTTGAAACGGTAAATGAGCTTGGTAGTGATGTTATAGTAGTGACGCTTGGGACTGCGAGGCCAGACAGGGACGAAGGCGAGGTAGGATATCGTCAGAACCTGTGGCTTGAGAGAACCATGCAAAAACACAAAGACAAGATCAAAATCTTGGCAATGCACCATCATTTGATCGGAATACCTGACACAGGCTCAGCAAGAGTTGAGGTAATAGATGCAGGCGATGTGCTGCGGACAATACTTGCAACAAAGGTAAATCTTGTTTTGTGTGGGCACAAACACAGGCCGTGGATTTGGAACTTTAAGGAGCTATCGATTGTAAATGCCGGCACTGCAGCCTCTGAGCGAGTAAGGGGATTTTTTGAGAATACATACAACATCATCACCATTAAGAACAAGAAAATCCATGTTGATCTGAAAATTGTGGGCGGAAAAAAGATTCCACTAGAGAGCATTGTTGAACATTACACAAGATCCGAAGAGTGAATTTATTTACAGAACCATCTAAGCAACCCTTGAGCGGGGGTCGCCTAGCCTGGTAGGGCGTGGGATTGCTAATCCCATGTCCGCAAGGACACGTGGGTTCAAATCCCATCCCCCGCGCTCTACTTTTATCTAGAGCCTAAGACTTCGCACTATTCATAAAGTAAATGAAAATCTGTTATTTCACATCTCGCGAAATCTGCAGTGATTTTATATAGCTGTCAGATGCGCTTTGCATGAGATTGTTCCAAGAACGCATGGTCGATAATCGAATTTCAAGATAGCTTTTCAATAATTTAGTCGACGCATCAATTTGAGCTAGATACAAATCAGTTAGAGAATTCCAATACTCATTAACATCTCTAGCTAAATCTGAATTGTGGTATCTTTACTCAAAAAACTTTTTTTCTACGACACTGAAAGTTTTGTAAATTTCCTCTATGGATTTGTGGTATTCCCTACTAAAGTCTGAATACGCCCTAACATAATATGGAAACTGCATCTCTATTTTTTTTAATATTTTTGAGGTGTTTTTCCTCATGTTTTCTGAAATGGGATTCTTACTTGATCGAGTTTCTGATTTGGATTTCTTCATGCCACTTGTAGTTTTACTTCAAAATATTAAAACGATATTCAATGATTGCAGCTAAATGTAAACTATGGCTCCCAGATGGGAGCAATCATGTTCCTTATTCGCTTGGGGGCTTGTCATTAGTTACGCTGCTTGCAGGTTGAGAGGAGATCCGCCGGAGTGCAATCCTTGCCATTATTGGGGCCATGATGGTGGTAATGAAACCAACTGCAACTATGACTGTAAACAAGGTTTTGTCGATTATGCCAAGCTCAAAACCTATTGTTGCAATTACGAGCTCCACCATGCCTCTGCTGTTTACAAGATAGCCGATGATTCTGCTTTCGGCATTTGAAAATCCCGCCAGCTTTCCTCCAATAAAGCCGCCACCAATTTTGCCTGCAATAGCTACTCCAAGTAAAATCAAAAAGAGGGGTATCGATTCGGATATGGACTGTGCATAAAACTCCATTCCTATGAATGCAAAAAATATTGGTGAGAGGAATCCAAAAGTTATTGCCGAAAACACGTCATTGATCCTACCAAGACTCTCTTTTCCGATGATTTCTTGGTATACAAGCAATCCAGCAAAGAACGTCCCTATGATAAAGTGCAGCCCGACGCCTTCTGCAATAAGTGACAGTCCAATTGCAGAGACAAGAAGTATTCCAAACCCAGCTTCCTTTGTTTGTAGTTTGGCAAATAACGGAGAGAACTTGTGTGGAAGCCAGTGTTTTGTTTTGTTCAGTATGAAGGTCAGCAAGAATATGCCGCCGATGAATGCCCCTATCTTGAATGCAGAAAATCCTAACTCACCAAAGTCCAAGTCTCCACCACTCTGAGCTAACTGCAATATTATGGCCAAGGTGATAAGAGAGAGAATGTCGTCCACAATTCCTGCAGTCATGATGGTCGAGCCCATCTTGCTTTTCAAAAGACCAAACTCCATGAGGACCACAGCACTGACAGGCACTGCAGTTATTGCAAGTGCTAGCCCAATGAAGAGGGACGGTATCATCGACAGGCCTAGGAAATTAGCTACTGCTGCACCTGACACAAAAGGAATTACAAAGGCCAAAATCGAAAGTATTATAGCGTTTTTCCCGGCCTGTTTGATTTCTTTTGGGTGTAATTCGAGACCAGCTAAGAACATCAAGAAGAATATTGCGAGATTTATGAGTGTCTCAAGGGATTCATCAGGCTGGACAACGTTAAACACAGATGGGCCTATGATTACGCCGGCAAGCAGGTGACCAACCAGCGCAGGCTGTTTTAGCCTTTTGAATACCTCGCCAAGAGCTAGGGCGGAAACTAACATTATGAGAATATTGACAAAGAATGTCTCTGCCACATCTACACTTCTCCACTAGATGGCAACATTGACAAGGTAATGCGATTCTAAGTCCAAAACTATCTTTAAGGGTTTTGCTTGAAGCAAAGACTGTGTTGGCCTAGTGAAACAGTGATGTGATTCTTCACAGGAACTGAGATAACAGCTCCAGACTTTTTGTTGTGGAGAAAAGTTCTACTCGTGAAACTCAATATTTGTAACCATAAAGGCTAAAATTAACGTAATGGAATTTTAGTACATCGTGAGCCAAGTACTATTTTGCATTTTAGCTTCAGTTTTACTTGTGGCTGTAATGCCTGCGTTTGCGGCTCCTTTTGATACCGATGATGACGGGATTCCAGACTCTGTTGACAAATGCAATGATCTAAAAGAGGACTATCTTGGAAAAAACAGATTCGATGGGTGTCCTGCGCCACAAGAGGTGCCACCTGCTGAACAACCAGAAACTCCCCTTGCAGAGCCAACAGTACTAGAATCGGCAGATGCTGAGCCCCAAACCGTGATGCCTGATGAACAGAGTAACTCGGTTGCCAAAGAAAGCGAAACGATGCTAGAAAGCCTGACTCAGAGCCAGGCAATACCGTCTCTTGACTTCTCAAACATATCTGAGGATGCACTCTATGATTATTTTGGCAAAATTATAAACAACATAACTAAGGAATCATCGATTTATGATCTGATTGGCTTTTCCATAGGGATGGTAGTTTATGGCGTTTTCATTTTTCATTTTTACAGGTTTCTTGCCAAAAGAGACATGTTCTCATTAAAAATCGAGGAACGCCTCACGCGCGGCAAGCTCAAATCCAGCGGAGAAAAAATATCAGCTGCTCCAAGAATTGCAGCATACATAGCCACTAACATCTTCATTTTTCCAATAATTATCTTTCTTTGGTTTTTGGCTTATTCATCATTCATGTTCTTTCTTGCACAGGATATGACCATAAACACGGTATTCCTTGTCTCAAGCTCGCTAATAATCGCGATCAGGATTGCCGCGTATTACAACGAGGACCTCTCAAGGGACTTGGCAAAACTGCTTCCGTTTGCACTGCTGGGCATATTCCTACTCAGCCCGACATTTTTCTCAATTGACGAAATCACACAGAGATTATCTGGGATTCCAAACTTTGTCATACAAATAGCGGCATTTCTTGTTGTGGCAATGATAATTGAGACAATTCTTAGCCTTCTGTATCTGCTTAAGGTCAGAATTGTTGGGCACAAAGAGAAAAAGACAGAGACATCAGACGCCGAGCAACCAATATAGTACTCAAAAACATTACTGCACGTTCATCCAAAAACCGAATCTCCTTTAGATCCGATATTTGATGTCTTGAAGAGAAATGGAATGTCTCATCTTACAACCTGTCCCTACGCATTTTTGATGCTTAAATTTAATAGGGTACACTAAATTCTGATTGTATCATGGGACGCAGAAAAACTCAGAAGATAATACGAACCGCCCCAAAAAACGTCACAACGGGTCTTTGCCCTAAATGTCGGACTGTTGGCCGAATCTTCCTTTTGGGCCAGGTTGGCGCCGAGCATGCAAAATGCGCTGCATGTAACCAAGAGTTTGACCTGTAGCAAGTCAGGCACAAAAAATTCACCCATAAATTTTTAAGCTCTTTTTTAGTTTGTACATCTGGACATGAGTACAACTGAAGGCGAGACAATTTACGAGCGAGTAGCCAAACTAGAAGACGAAGTAGCAGTACTGCGTAACGAAGTAGACATACTAAAAAAGGCACTGCGCAACAAACTGGCTCGACATGAAATCTCACAAATTAGAAAAGGAAAAGACATTAGCTCAATCATCGATTAATCTTTTCTCTTGTGTTTCGTATAAGCTCCAAGACAAAATCAACGTCGGGGGCCTCAGGGGCAATCTCCAGATATTTGTTTAGGTATCGCAGTGCATCTTCATAGTTTCGCAGCCTTTCCTGAATTATTCCCTTGTCGCGTATCTCATCGGGCGAGTCGGGCTCAACTGAGAGGATCATGTTTGCACACCGCAGCGCCTTCTCATATGCATATGACTGTGCATACGAGTTTTTCAGATTTCGTATTATCCTGATGAGCACCTTGTCTTCTGGCAGCTCATCTAAGAACTCTGGTGAAAACTCGATCTCCTCCCCGAAATTCCTGTACAAAATCTCCTCAAGATCTTCTACGCTGAGCGGTCTGCCGCCCCCAAAGGGGTCTAAGACCATCTCTTCGCCATACTTTACAACTACATGGCTTGGAAAGCCGCAGATTTTCAGATCAAGGCCTATTCGTTTTGCTACCTCGACATAAATTATCGACAAAATAATTGGTATGCCACTTTTTTTGTCCAGTACCTCGTTTAGAAAGTTATTTTTTGGGTTGTAGTAATCCTCTGTGTCACCACTAAAGCCAAGTCTGGTAAAGAGGTGTTCATTGAGCATCGAAACCAGATATGTTGGGTTTTTGACATCGGAGAGCACTACTTGGAGCGACTTTGCAACCTGGTTTAGCTTTTCAACTTGGTCCTCTATGTTTAGGTCAGGATATTCCAAAATCTGTCCAAGTTTGAGACATTTTTCCACCAAGTTGTACTTGGGATCAGAAGAAAACGAGATCCATTCGGCAACAAATGGATCAAATTTATCATTCATTGCTCTTTTGAGATTCTCTTCAGATATAACTCGGTCTGCTTTAGCTCACGCGTAGTAGGGGGATTTTTAATCAAAACTGAAAATGCCGATTTGCCTAGCTTGGAGAATACTGCCTCAACTAGATCCTTTCCCATGTGTTTTCGAACCTGATATGACGATACGTCAGTTCCCATGAATGTGGTGAGGTACTGCGCAAAATCCTCGTCGTCTTTGAGTATGTTTTGTACGCAAAACTCCGCCATTCCCTCCATTGTGGAAAACGCAGCATGATGTCTTTGGATTGGTTCTAACCACCGTTGGTAAATATCGAGAAGCTGGGGCACAAGCTGAGATATGCCGGGGTCGATTTCGACTTTGGTAAATGTCATGACGTCAGGGCCAAGGACATTTACAATGAAGTTGTCTGGGTTTAGCGTAAAAAACAGGTTTGCGCGCTTTGCTATTGGAAAGTCTTCTGGTACTGCAGGAAGCTGCAAATAGTCTGCAAGTTTTGTCGCAGTGGAATCATCAAGGCCCAAAATTATTTTTGCAAGCTCTTCGTTTATCTTGTTTACCTCAATTACTGCCTTTTTGTTTTGCTCGTAGAGGTTTTGCTGAATGGAGTGAACTAGCTCTTCTAGTACTGTCATCTTTAGCGCGCCGACATATCCTGATTTTACCGTCTCGTATCGCTGCTCGTACGGCTTGCCTTGCTTGTACAAAATGATCTGCGGATAGTTTGATAAAACGAAATTGTTGATAAATATTGTAAAATCCAGATAGTCGCCATATGTGGTAGATATCTTTGAAATGTAGGCCTTGGCATATGTGGAATAGACTAAAAACTTGACAGTGTCCTGTTTTATGAGCTCAACAATTGCACCGCTGTCTTGTTTTGCGAGTGCTGCAAACAATCTTGTCACATACTCTTGTGAATCCGAGGTTGCAAAGACTTTTTTTCCTTTGATATTTTTTAGCTCCTCTAGTCCAGGATACTGTATTTTGAGATCAGATGCAGAAATGCCGGTAAACTCGGCTACACTCTGCCTTAATCCTGGGAGGATTTGCTCCGTTATCTGCTTTGGCGAGTCAAACTTTATCTTAAATTCTTGATCCTCGGCAATTTTTGAGGCAAGGTTTGCGATGTCTTTTTCCTCGTTTATCTCAACTGAGATCTGATCAAGCAATGCCTCTGCAAATTCCTCAAGCTCGCTCATTGTGATTTGTCCTTTTTTGTGACAATTTAACAGTAACGAGTCACATCATATAGTATTAATTCGATTTAGGATTTGATCAAATCGATTGCACAAATTTAGCTTGGAATATCTTAGGTGTGTTAGGTGCCACTCCAAACTGGATGTCGAAATTCTAAAGGAGGGAGTCCAAATAGAAGAAGGCTTTCTTTTTTGCCCAAAATGCAAAATACACTTTCCAATAATTAATTCAATTCCAATTCTCTGGAATGACTTTGCCAATTATCTGTCAAATAGGCCAAGGCTTGGAGGCGCGTTTCTAGTGGGAGCAAAGACTGCCAAGATGCAGTCATTTGTCAAGCAAACATTATCAAAAATCCGCAAAAATCCATCAGATCAATCCATAATTGAAAAGCGATGGTTCGAAGTCTACAAGCAAAACAAAAACTCGAAATTTTATTCTAAAATCAAAGAACACCTAAGAACAATTTCCAATTCGGGGGTAATACTTGAGCATGGTTGCTCGATTGGTATTATAGCGCAACATTTGGCAAAAACACACCGAGCTGTTTTTGGAATTGACAAATCATACTACGCAATTCTTGAGGCAAAAAAATCCAAAATGAAAAATCTTGATTTCTTTGTGGCAGATTCCATAGAACATCCATTTGGCAAAACAAAATTCGATTTGGTTTTGGGACTAAATCTCTTTGAGCTAATTGAACCAAAGCCACTGCTCAAACTGCTTGCAGGTCAGGTGAGAAAAAAAGGCTGGCTTGTGCTCTCAGATCCGTACGATTTTGACAGAGGAGCAGAATCAATCAAAGAACCACTCTACGAGGACTCGATACGAAAGGAACTCTCAAAACACGGCCTTGATGTGTCAAAGAAGACGAAAAAGCCAAGCCATCTTTTATGGAATCTGAGGCTGCACAACAGAGCAAGCTTGCAGTACAAAGTTGATTTGATTATGGCAAAAAAGATCAGATAATATTCAAAGCACGTTTGTTTGCTTTGTACACACAATACCATTTGCTCGTTTTTATTACTTGATGAAATTGTATGGGTTTTAGTCACATTGTCACCGCAGGTATTGTCTTCATACCGCTAATGCTAATTACAATGAATATACCAGAAATGTCAAATACAATTTTGGGAATAAACAAAGCCTCGCTAGATGTAAGCGAGATAGAAGGCGCCATATTGAACACCCATTTTAAAATCTCAAATTTCACAGCAACTGGTGATGGCAACTCGATTTACTTTGATGCATACAACACAGGAAATACAAAACTTTGGGATTATGACAATTTTGATCTGATCGTCACATACGAGGGAGTGGTGGGTGCAAGTACCACAAACGTGACAGAAAGACTTGGTTATACAGAAGTTGCAGCTACCGCAGATCCAATAGAATTTGATTCTACTTCGTCCACTAATGGACTTTGCATTCTAAGCCTTTTTTGTAATTTCTCACATACAGTAGCTGCTGGCAACGATAGAATACTTGTGGTCGGAATCAACAAAGCAGGCAGTACAGCAATATCTTCAGTAAGATACAGCGGTCTTGATTTGACTGAAATTCGTTCAGACGGTAACAGTAACAATGCACGCACATCTCTGTGGTACATGGTGAATCCTCCTGTTGGAACCGCTGACGTCGTAATAACAGTAGGACTAGTTGAAACACTTACCGCTGGCTCAATATCGCTGACAGGCGTTAATCAAACTAACCCAATTAATGTGCATAATGGTGCAACAGGAAGCTCAACTGCACCCGCAGTAACGCTCACCACCACAAATGACGAAACTTGGATTGTTGATGTTGTAGGAGCCTCCGATGGGGCAATGGCGGCCGGAGCTGGGCAAATTGAAAGGTGGGAAGACGTTACTGGTTCCACAAGCGGGGCTGGGAGCACCGAATTTACAAGCTCTGATGGAACATACGCAATGACTTGGAGTTATGCAGCTTCAACAAACTGGGCAATTAGTGCGGTAGCACTAAATCCAACTGGGATTGTATGCTGCGTTCCAATACAAGGATGGAACATTTCAAACATCTCAAACGATTCTATTGATCCAGACATAATCAACAACAACGAAACAGCATCAATACAAGGAAAGACATCCTATCAAATTGTAAATAATGAGGGGGTGCATATTACATTTTCAGCAAACAACGGGGCACATGCTTCATCATTTGTAGATGCGTCATAGTATCTTCATTTTTAGTCGTCAAGTCCTGAATTAAAGAAAAGGCTTAATCGATACCCATAATAAAAACTAGGATTATACTAAATGAATATTGAACCACATATCCGATATTCTAGTTAGGGACATTATGTCCAAAGCCCTAATAACCGTAGATTCCTCAACTACAATTTACCAAGTCGCAAAGATGATGGAGCAGGGAAGGCTGGGCTCAATATTAGTAAAAAAGGATGACTCTCCACAAGGAATAATCACTGACAGGGATTTTGCAATAAAAATAGCTGTAAACAAATACCCTCCAGACACACCAGTCCATAAAGTGGCGTCATATCCACTGCAAACAATTAATTCAAACGAGTCAATTTTGGCAGCAGCAGATTCCATGTCTGCAAAAAAAATTCGAAAGCTAGTAGTAGTTGAAGATAGCAAAGTAGTTGGAATAATCACATCGACAGACCTAGTAAATCAATTAGCAAAAATGAAAAAATGATCTAGGCACAATATGAAATAAAAAGGGAAAGAATGAACGGCCTTAACATCATATGGTGATACGCCAAACTAGATTATCTTCTTAGATTAAGCGCCTTGGATGGGAACAAAAACGTCTTCAAGATTCTGTACCCATGGCATCCAGGTTGATTTCATGCGTGAGTGTCCAGCTATGTAGAAGTCGGCAAAATAACAACCAGTGTCTTCAATGCCGTGCGTATCAATACCTCGTTTATCTAACAATTCTATGGTTTTTTTCCATCTCTTCCTCATTGTAAAACTGCCTTTGCTTTAGGGGCCCGATCTTTGTCTTGACTAGCTCAAAGTCATTTTTTCTGAAAACCTTTTCTATCTCATCCATGTGAAACATTCGAAGTACAGAGAATGCAAAGATTGGAGACGAGTTCTGGCTGTCTATGTTCTCAAACATCTTTTCAAAAGACTTCCATCCAATGTAGCCAATACAGCCTGTTGAAATAATCAAGTCGATATTGCCCAAAGTCATCTTGAACTCCGAGGGGAGTAGTTCTTTTTCCATATTTACACAAAAACTTCCTTCACACAGACCGGCTTTTTCAGCAAATTCCAAAGCCGGCGAGGAGGTGTCAACTAGATAAAATTTAAGGTTGGGATTTTTGCTAGGCAGCTCATCAAAAAAGTCCTGAACTTCCTTGATGGAAGGCCTAGGGTTCTGTTGAATGAAAAAATCATCCAGCTCTGACATTATCAACTCAAAATTCAACAATGCAGAGTTGATGCCATAAGAGCTACCCAAATCAAGAATGCTAATTGGTCTTTTATGATAATTTCCCATTCGTTCAGTTAAGTGCTTGTAGAGTGGTTTTGTTTGATCAGGTATTCGATATTCAACATTTTTCATTTCTTCAAGATACGGGGCAGGATATTTTTTTGTATAAATATCCGAAAAATCTTTTTTGACTTCTAATTCTTCCATGTGGGTAATATTGGAATTTCACCCTTAATAAAAGAACCTTAAAAAAAATTAATTATTTAAAAATAATTCGGGTTTCACTTTTCTGATTCAGAAATCGTAATTTCCGGATAAAATGAGGCGTTTCTGTTATTCTCTACTGCATTTTTCAGCGCAGTTATTGTGTTTATTGCAACTGTCTTGTATTTTTCAAACCTGTCTAGTGCATCAGTAATCTCCTTAGGCTGCCACGGCACGAGCATTTTGTCGATTTTTGATTTGATTTTATCCTGGTTTGGGTTCAAATTATGCGCGAATTTATTCCGTATCTCATTCATCATCTTGCCATTCAGATACAGCACGTCTGTCAAAAATCCGTCTCCATGCAAAATTCGCAGCTTCAAGTCTGTCGAAAAATATGGCACATCCAAAAGATGCACTTGGTTGGGGAAGTGCTGCTCGACTGCTAAGTCCAAGTAATGCTCCAAGTATAGGTGCGCTCTGATGAACAAGGTTAGCTTTTTTTCTGCCATGAGCACCTCCTTTATCATATCGTCGGTTAGATCCTCAAAATCCTCGCTCATAGATTAAAGAAAGGCTACGATTTTCTAAGTCTTTTCTATTTATGCTAGAATCGCGATTTGGTATGTCTTATCGTATGGATGCCCGTTTTTTTGCAGGCCTTCTTCTCATTGACGGTTTTCTTCTTTTTTGTATGATTCTGCTTATTGTCTTTCCGCGAAGCTGGGACTTTCGCCTCTGGCTAATTCTAATTTTTTCACGTCTTCTGCCTTCTTCCATCTTTTTGAGCAGCCGTGCAAGAGTATCTAGTTCTTTTTTTGAAATTTTCATTGTGGTCTCTATGTGCGCATTCATTTTAAGTTTTTAACATGCTGGCCGTCTTGGGCTTATTCCAAACAAGTTTGGATCCTGTGCAATGTACAAATCATTTCTTATCTATTCTTATTCTATAGAATGAGAACATGATCACAGAAAATGATCAATGTTTATTAGTAAAAAATACCAAGTGATCATATGTCACAACAAACTGTAACCAACAATGAAAAATCGTGGGCTATAGTGAGTGTTTTGAAAGAGACTGCAGACGACCAACAACTAGAGGAAATAGTGCCCGAAGTTAGCAAATTAATTGATGAATGGCATTCAAAAGGAAAATTCATGCTGTCTGGTCCTTTTGATGACAATAAAACAGCGCTGACAGTCTTTCATGGAACAGAAGACGAAGTAAGCAAGTTTCATGATCAATACAAAAACGCAACATCGTCTGTCTTGGACACTTACGTATACCAGTGGGATGCATTCCCTGTGCTTTCACTACTATAACCATTTTTTTTGCTCTTATTCGCAAGTTTCAACTAGTTATTCTATAGAGAATAAAATTGTCAGCTCCAATGGTGTGGTTATCTGACAAGTGCAAATTTTCTTTCCATGATTCCTAGCTAGCATAAACTATTCTCCAAACTAAGATTACACAATGTATTTAGTTCTAAATACTAGTAGGGACTCGTCAGTAGTATGAGGGCACTAGTATACGAAGAATATGCGCCAGATGACAATTATGCAAAGATTCTCAAGATAAAAGAGATACCGGATCCAAAACCAAAATCAAATGAGGTTGTCTTCAAAGTCAAGTTTGCAGGCCTCAATCACGATGATATCTGGGGCATGAGGGGAAGACCAATCAAGATTCCAATGCCTCACATTTCTGGAACCGATGCTGCAGGCCAAGTAGTTGCAGTAGGTGAAGATGTAACAACCATCAAGGTGGGGGATCGGGTCGTTTCGCACGGGAACCTGTCGTGTCGTGTCTGCAGGGCGTGCACTGATGGCAGGGAATACGACTGCAGAAAAAGACTAGTCTGGGGATTTCAAACAGGGCCTTTATGGGGAGGCTACTGTGAGCTGGTCCACTTGCCGGAAGTTAATGTTGTAAAAATTCCGGACAATGTGAACTACGAGGAAGTCACTGCCGCATCAATGGTGATGGTGACTTCGTGGCATATGCTTGTAGGCCGCGCAAAGATCAGACCAGGACAAACTGTTTTGGTTATGGGCGGGGGCTCTGGGATGGGCACATTTGGAATTCAGATTGCCAAGCTGTTTGGATGTGACGTCATAACTACCGCAAGTCCTGACAAGCTGGAACGATGTTTGCTGCTTGGTGCAGACTATGCAGTAGATCACAGAAAAGAAGACTGGAACAAAGAAGTATTTGCCATATCAAAGGAGCTTGCAAAAAAGAAGAACCAAGTGCCAGGTATTGACGTAATTTATGAGCACATTGGCGGCTCACATTGGACCAAAGAACTTGCTCTGCTAAAGTATGGAGCAACTCTTGTTACGACTGGAGCGACTACTGGATATGACGTGCAAACAGATCTAAGGCACATATTTTTCAAGGGAACAAACATTCTTGGCTCAACACAAGGCACAAGGGCAGAACTGGAAGAGGCAATCTACTGGATGTCGAAAGGAAAAATAAAATCAATAATTGACTCCATCTACACATTTGAGAATGCTGTTGAGGCACATACAAAGATGCTCAAAGGGGATGTCTTTGGGAAAATCTTGATGAAGCCAGATTAACTCGAATTTAATTTTTGGCTGTGCATTTTTTTTGATGCATTTTATCCATTGCTATCCACAATCTCCAATTCCCAGTCTTCATTGACCCACGCCCCAATCACTGTTACTTGAAGCCCCCAAGACTGAATGGTTGATACAGCGTTTTTTATCTGTGCAAGGTGCTCCTTTTTTGATACGGGATTGCCCGCACAATCGTGGTGCCCTGAAACCAATACTAGCCGTGATCCATGGGCGTTAACAGAAATTGCAACCTTGGACTTAATTTCACGGGTTTTTGCCTCATCAGAAAACAGCTTGTCTACTCCGGGCTCTGTTATGGTATCGACGTAACTGACATTGTATTTTTCCTTCAACCAGCTTATTATTGGAATCTGAATCCTCCCGTCCATGCAGCTTACCGACGTACAAAACTTGTTAGAATGCAATAATTCCACCTGACACTATAAGGCCAACTTTTTTCATTAAAGGTACTAAAATGAAACAATGATTTGAAGCATTCTATGGTGTCTTGTGCTTGTGCACAGTACGGGGCAGGGTTGACTAGAAAAGTGCAAAACCCAGCAAAATCTACTCTCAATTTTTGGCTAATATTTATTGTAAATTTTGCCTCGGTGACCAACTTCAACTACAAATATGATTAATTTTTGTTCTTCAAGGCTCATTATCACTCGATAAATGCCAACCCTGAGTTTTCTCAGCCTAGAACCATGTAGTTTGTCTGTGAACTCAAAAGGGTTGTCTGTGATAGCTTCAAGCTTTATGACTATTCTTTGTGCAGCATCTTTATCTGATTTAGAGATCTTTTGTAATTGCTTTTGAGCAGTTGGTGACCATATAATGTTCCAAGTCATTCTTCAAAATAATTATTTTAGGCCCAGTTTTCGTTTTACATCTTTATGTGATATGACTTTGCCAGCCTTGATTTCAGCCAATGATTTTTCTATGTTTTTTATTGTTTGCTTGCTTAGAACTCCTTCGTCATCTTCTACTATGTTGAGCAGTCTGTTTACTATGTCATCATAAGATTCCTTGGGGAAGGCTTTCATCTTTTCAAGCCTTGATTTTGTCTTGTTATCTAGCTGTATGCTAGTTACCATAGAGTACTATGGGTCTCTATAGAATTTAAGGTTGATCGTGCGGGTCTTGTACTTTATGTGTAATGCCGGGGGTGGGTTATATGTGAAAAGTGCGAAATCCCATGGCATTTCTGAATGAACTCAGACCAGATGAGATCTACTGATCATATGGATAGTTTTTGCAGATAATTATCATTAAATCGATTTTGAGGCTTGTAAATATATGAAAATGGTTTAGAAATTAGTCATCAGTAGCTAGATCATCTAAAAGTTTAGAGTATTTCTCAATAAGCTCATTAGTGATTTGCTCATCTTTTGGACTCATAATGGTTTAATTCTTTTTGAAATATAAAAAGACAGCTGTTTCATGATATTTTGGTTCAAGGTTCGGCTATGTTTCTTGATCTCACTTAACATGTTTCTTAATTCCAAATTCTCGTTTTCTGGATCAATATCTAATTCATATCCATTATCATGTAGAAATTTGCCTGCAGCGATAATTGCAGTTCTTCTATTTCCATCAAAGAATGCTTGAGCCCAGGGAATCACAGTCATTATGCACGCTGCTTTTTCAATCAAATCTTCTTTTCTATTTCCAGAATTACCAACACTGTTTACCATCGGAATTACAAGATCAATATTTTTAGTAGTCTCAATGTATACTTTGACTTTCTTCATTTTCGCATGTCTTTCGAGAATTTTCTTATTTGTATCAATTAAATATTGATTATCCAGATTCATTACTATCTCATTGTTTGATGTCATACAATATTTCCCTTGGATGTTGTGATTTAAGGGTTGAAAGAATATTTTGCTGTTTTTTATGTGTGGGTTTTGAGACTCAAAACCGTAATGTATGCCGGGGGTGTGGCTAGCTAAAAACAATTGATACTCAGTAATTTTGTTAGTTCTGTGATTCTACGAACAAAAACTTGTGAAAGGGTTTCGGTTCTGCACTGTTTACTATTTAACAACCAAGCCTTATGAACATTTTTTTCATGACTTTATCAAAACATAATATTCCGAGCGAAGCAATCAGTAAAAAGATCTTAACCCTGACCAAAAACAGACATCATACCACTTACATGATTAATTGATGATTGAGCACCCCATTGGCATGCCGGTTATCATAGAAGTACCAACCAATTCGATCTCACTAGTATTTTCTGGAAAATGAATCAAGAAAATTATAGAATTACGAGTCTCTATCATGTTATAATCGCCTTCTTTACCATTTATCAAGACAAACCACTCGGGTAAACAATTTTCATTTAGTTTAGGAAATTCCATCATTATTTGTCCATTTTGAGAATTTTTCAAATTAAAAATTTGACTACCGGTAGCATGATCAGTGTAAATCTCTACAAGTTCTGCGTTTTCTATATTGTACCTTAAAATGACATCAGAGTTTGACACTTTGATGGTTTTTTGGAATATTTCAGTTTCCGTCCAACTGCGTTCATTTAGTTTCGGGATGGACTCAGGTTTTACGCAGGCAGGAGAATTGTTTGAACTTTTTTGTATTAAGACAAATTCTTCTTTGCAGAGAACGTCATTAGGTTGGACTCCATTTGCCAATTGTTGTTTTGGTGAAAACACTATGGAATATTTCAAGCCAGTAGTCGGGCAACCATATTTGTATTTCCAGAGGTCGTTTGGAAATGTAAAAATTATTTCAATTACTTCAGATGCGTTTCGAAAAGGAATTTGAAATAAAACAGATGTGTTATTGACTTTATGTTGGAATGGTACTTCTTGTATGTCAACCAGAACAAATGGACTGGAAATAAACGGTTCCCATGGATTGAAATTACATCTATCCGGTTTCATAAAGAACTTGTCAATTGGCAATGATATAGAGAATATACCGTCTGAGTTTGATGAGAGTTTTACAACAATCGATTTGTCTGGTAGGCTGGGGAAAATCTCATCAATTTTATTCTCCCCAGTTATAGAATAACCGATTACAAAATTCTTATCCCCTTCAAGAACCATTGTACCATTTTCGTATTTAGTTTCTGCTAGAATATCTAAGGGAACATTCAGAATTAAAGAACTAAAAATTATCCCAAGACCAATCAATATGATGTGTTTATTTCTCACTTTGTTTTGTTATTTGCAATTTGAATTAAGGTTATCCATTTGTAATCAGGTCAAATCAATGAAGCGTCGACCGTGACCACTTAGTGCATATTCATTATTACACGAATATCGCTTAATGTTTGATGTAAATTAAAGAATTTTTCCAAGTACAGGGATTATACTTACTGTTCAATTCCAAGCGAAGCAATCAGTAAAAAGATCTTAACCCTAACCAAAAACGGGCTCAAATTTCGCATTCGCTGCCCTCAGTTTCTTGATTTTGAAACCGGGCATTCTATTTCCTAATGTGCCAACACGGGATAAGTTTTTTCTTTTTTATACAAAACACATTGAAACTTCACATGATTCGATTTCTACAGAATATAGCATGTTAATTCGCTTAACGCTTCTTTCTTTTGAGCATGTCAGCTTCTTTGATGCCTTCGAAATCAGGGTCGCCGGTAAGTACTCGTGCATTCGATGACCTTGCCGTCTGCAAAACGAAGGCATCCCCAAGGCTAAAATTCGGTCTCCGCTTCTTAATGGAAGAATGCAATAACCCGACATTTTTGGCAAAATTCTCATCGCCGACTATTACTTTCGATAGGGAGATAATAGAGTCAAATGCGATAGAAGGATCTTTTCCCATCCTGTTTACCTTAGATACTACCTCTGCTACGGTTACCATATTGGTTAGTGCATTGCCACCTTCAATGCTTGGTTTTGCTTTGTTGCCAAGCTCGCTCCCATCCAAATACTCCATCCATGCCCAAGAATCAATGACGTATTTGTTCATCCAGCTCATCCTCTCTGGTCATAGATCCAACCCCCTTAAGCGAACCAAACCCGCTTTTCCTTACCTTACTTACTCTCAATCTGACCATCTCGCCTTCATGGATATCTTCGTCTTCTGCTACCTCCTTTGGTATTCTGACTATCAGAGAGCCGCCAAGCTTTCTGGCTTTGGCTAATGTTTCATGCATGATTAAGATAGCACGTACATATATTTAACTATTAATTTAATTTTATTATCTTTTATATTTAATTGGTGTTAAAAATAATTGTCATGCCGGGGGTGGGCTGACATTATTCGCATTCGCTGCCCTCAGTTTCGTGTTTTTGAAACCAAGTATCTAAATCCTTAATACACTAACATGAAAATAAATTTTTTCATAGATGTTTGATGCAGAAACATTTCAAAATAATTTTATCAATCTAAGAAAATAAATTAAAAATTTCTACAAAAAACATGAGTCATATTTTAGTTTTAACCAGAATTTAGAAAAATATTTTTAATTGATTCAGCTTCTTCTAATGGATTTAGTTTCAAATCATGTTAACAAAGTTTTTGTTCCTTAAAAGATAAACAGTAATTCCCATACCAAAACTTAACACAATAATTGCAAGTACACTAAACTCTGGCACAACTTTAGATGGAATTATTATCTCTAGGGGTGAAGGGATTATGACATCTGTTTGTAGGCCAGACTCTTTTACAAGATTAAAAAATTCTTGTGTCTGTTTAGGATTTCCATGCATGGGAATAACGACATATGGATTGACGGCTTTGGTCATTTCCAATGCATCTTGTGGTGATGCTGTAGGGGATGGATCTCCAGTTGGAACTATCGCCACATGGACTCTCGGTTCAACATTTTTTAAACTCTCAACAAATCCAGAGTCAGAACCATGAAATATTCTAAATCCGTCAAATTCAATTACATAGATCAGTGGGATTGTGGTTGGATGCTCAGCTTCAAAGGCATCAACAGTTATTTCAGAAATAGCCTTTTGTTCGTTTGATTTAATTTGGATTAGCTTATCTTCAGGTATTTTACCGCTTAACATTGACGCAGAGGTTGGGTTTGCAATGACAAAGGAGCCAGTTTTGTTTTGCAACATTATAGCAGTATCAGGATCAAAATGATCTCTGTGGTCATGAGTTATCAAAATCGCATCTAATCTGTTTATGGAATCAATATCGTCAGAGAGTAGACTTGATGGATCAATAGCAACCACACGATTAATTGTTTTTATGAGAAACCCTGCCGAAGCATGACCTTCTAATGAAACCTTTTGATGATTCCCTAACCACATTATTGCTAATTCTCCCACCTGAACATCATGGCTAAAGAGATCAGCTACTGCATCTGAAATCTCTTCAGCAAAGGTCGGGATGCTAGTAATCAAAATTAAAACCATGATGGGGACTAGCCAAATTTGCATAGGTTGTGTAGGTTATTATCAAATAAGAAATTTTACAAAATATTCCCTCTTGCTTTTTAGGTAAAACCTCTTGATGATGATTGGTATTTTACAAGATAAACAGGATTAAAATAAAATTGTGTTCTACGTTAACGTAATTGATATAGATGAATAGAAGAGTCAATTTGTTTTCAATAAAACCATTTGTCGTAAATGAATCCCTAACAACAATTAGCTTTACAATAGCAAGCTTGCTTGCAGTGGCGGCAATAAGTTTTGATGGATTCTGGCATGTAGAAATAGGACGTGAGTCCATCTTTATTCCGCCTCATCTTATCTTGTATTCCTCACTCGTTTCCCTTCTAGTCCTATTATACAGCACAAAGAGTTCTATTCCAAAATCAACATGGTTTTTTATTGCCGCAATTATAATATCAGGACCAGCAGATGAATGGTGGCATAACAAGTTTGGCCAAGAACAAATAACAGATATTCTGATAGTCTGGAGCCCTCCACATCTGTTTGCAGAGCTGTCAATTATCGGTCTGCTAGGAATTGTGTTTAGAAGGTTTGTGATGCGGAACACAAAACTTTCACTGATGTTACAGTGGGCTGCCATCTCTTCAATAGTGTTGTTTATCTTGATACCTTTTGATCTTCTAAGTCCATATCATATATTAGGAGATTATGGGGGTGTCATCAACATATTTGCCCTAGGAATTTTAGTTTACTTTTATCTACACCTACAAAAAGGGATTAGTCTGTGGCCATTGACAGCAACTATGTTCATACTTTCTATGCCGCTTTATTTGCAGGAAGGCCCAATAACATCTTTTCAAAATTTCCATCAACACTTACCACTGACCATATTGGCTTTCGTTTATGTGGTTCCTGCAGTTATTGCTGATTTTATTGGCTACAAAAAATCTAATGTCTTTAAAACAACTTTATTTTTATTAGCATATGTAGGCATTTATCTTGGCGGCCATGTATTTCTTATAGAAGGTTATCGCCAGTTCTGGTATGTATTGCCGATTTATGGAATTTTTGCATATCCGTTCGCATTACTTTCATACAAAATTTTAAACCGTATCAATCCTAATGCTAAAAACCTCACGTTATAACACAAGCCAAGGCTCACATTTGTCGTGTTTGTATTTGTGACATACTCATGTATTCACTGGTTGGAGTTCCATTCAAAATTTAATTTAAACAAATACCTCCATTAATTGTTGAAGGTGTTATTGCTCTTCATTGTGCTTTGTACAACTGTCCAGACTGTATTCGCAGAAGATGAAGGGTGGGAAACCCTTGAGCAAATGCCTACCCCAAGAACAGAGGTGGTTGCCGTTCCAATAGGAGAAAGAATCTTTGTGATAGGTGGTTTTGAAGGATCTGGGAAAGCATCTAACACTGTAGAGGTTTTTGACACCCGTTCTAATTCTTGGTCGAAAGCAGCTTCCCTTCCTGAAGGTTTGCATCATGTTGGTGCAGCAGAACATGAGGGTAGAATCTATGTGGTTGGCGGTTACAAAGAGGGTTGGATAGCTACAAATTCACTGTACATATATGATTCAGTAACAAATGAATGGTCAAAGGGAAGTGGCATGCCAACTTCCAGAGGTGCACTTACAGCACAATTTGTTGACCATACACTATATGCGATTGGAGGCGCAGACCAGATCATATATTCTATAAACGAGTCTTATGATCACGCCTCTGATACTTGGAACGCTCTTACTCAAATGCCAACATCACGAGATCATCTGACATCTGCCGTTGTTGATGGACAGATCTATGTGATTGGAGGAAGAAAAGGAACGTTGGAGAGTAATCTTGGAACGAATGAGGCTTACGATCCGGGGTCTGATAGCTGGACAAAGCTAGAACAAATGCCAACACCTAGAGGCGGATTAACGGCATCAGCCGCTAATGGAACAATATTTGTGTTCGGGGGCGAGTCTACTTTTGGAACGTTTGACAAAACCGAACGGTATATTCCACAGGAAGGATGGATCGAACATATGCCGATGAAGACATCTCGTCATGGTTTGGGTTCTGCCACAGTTGGAGACAGAATTTACATTATTGGCGGGGGTATCTCTCCCGGTTTGAGTGTAAGTGGAATAACCGAGTCGTACTATAATTCCAATGTGATACCAGAATTTCCTTTCATGATATTTGTAGTACTTGTTATTTCATTTGTGGCAGTCATAATTCTGCAAAACTACAAATTTCAATTCAGGTTTTGAATTTTTTTACTTTTTTGGCGTGTTGTATGAATTCATATTTTTGACAAGTTTTGTAGGAATCTTGCTCATGTTGGTATGTTTATTCATCAATATTTATTCAACGAAGAGGTATAAAGTTTGAAAGGAAAAATATCTTATGTTTTTATATCAAGCTGATGATGTGTAAATATTGACAGACATAAAAATACAACAAAGCCGACTTTCCGATATTACTCATTTTGGTATAAGGGCAGCAATAGCTACCATTTTCATTGTCAATGGATCTGGAAAGTTCAATCCTGGATTTACGGGATTTTTGACAAATATCGGACTTCCTGTTGAAATGCAGATTCCAATTGCACTAGCAGAAGTAATTTCAGGTATTCTCCTTTTAGTTGGAGTTTTGACGAGAATTTCTGCTTCCCTACTATCAATAGTTATGCTGGGAGCAATTTTCTACGTAAAAAAAGCTGTCAATCTAACGGGTGAGGGGGGATACCAGATTGACCTGATGATTCTTGCAGGCTGCTTGACAATAATTGCAATGGGTCCTGGGATGGTATCTGTCTCTTATCTGGCAAAAAAAATTCCACGGTACCTTCAATAGAAAATTTTAAGATACAACTCATCAACTACGTCAAACATTTAATGATTTGAAATAGTTGCTTAGCTTACCTCCTTGGTTTGCCAATTGATGCGTCCTGTTATCATGTTCTGAGGTATATTGACAGGAGGTATTACAAATAATGAGGATTTATGAAATTTCTGTCATCGCATCAAGGTGTGGTGGCGCGAAAGCGCTCTTTCATCTTCTCATCATAGGTAGCAGTTATGGTTTCCCCCGGCTTTGCATCGCACGGCTTGATCTTAAGAATGAATTTGTCGTACGTTTGGATGGTGCAGCCAGTTTGATCTACAGTGATGACTGTCACTGACTCGGTAACATTGTGGGGAAGAAAGCTAAGAAATGTAAGCGTCACTACTATGGCAATAACAACAAGTACCGAAATAATAATTGGCTTGGCTAGCTTTCTTTTGCCCATATGCTAGGTAGTATATTTCTATTCATAAACAATCGGGTGTCAGAACTATGATACAAATATTTGATATATTCAAGATTGTTGGATGAACGTAAAAAACTCACGAAAAATTATTCTACTTTCAATTATTGTGCTCGTAGGTACCTTCGTTTTATTCGCAGGAATTTCCATGGTCTCGATGGTGATGATACCATCAACAAACATCCAAAGCTCGTCTGTTGATAACAAGACAGCTGACAAAATCATCCAACCAAATGAAGATCATGTCCATGCAGCCATCATGGTATTTGTCAATGAGAAAGCCATTGATTTTTCTGGCGCCAGATATCAGAGCCAAGATCTGTTATCCCATTTTGAGGATGGTAATGGGGTTATACTCCATAACCATTCAAGAAGGGCATGGCTTGGTGTGTTTTTACAAAGTCTTAATGTGACACTTGCTAAAAACTGTCTTACACTTGACAACGGGTCGTCGTACTGTAGCAATTTTGACAATCAGATATCATTTATGGTAAACGGCAGACAAAATCCATACTTTCAGCACTATGTACCAAAGGACGGAGACAGGATCCTGATCAGTTATGGCAAGCCAGAACAGCTCACATCTCAGCTTAATATTCTAAATTCTACCGCACTAGCAAGGACATGACTACAAAATAACATTTTCATATAAAAATAGAATTAAGGAATTCTAATTTATGCTGACTTTGTCGTGAATGTTTTCTCGCTTGAGTAGAAAGTTTTGCCATCAAGTGTTGCCTTGAATTTGTAATTGTATGTGGTATTTGGCGTGAGGTCTTTGATTGTCACTTTGTGATCGATGTGTTTCATATCCATCATGTCTTGTGTATCTGATGCAAAGTAATGTTTTGGATCATTTGCAGTCCAATATTCTACCTGACAGTTCACATCTACATTCGTGGTTCCCTCTATTGTTACGCTGTTGGCTGGAATGCTTGTAATTTTGATATCACTAAAGTCAACGCTTGTCAAAGTTTCTTTTTTCATAGAACCTTCCTTCATTGACATGCTATTCTGTCCCATCATTCCGGAATCCATCATCATGCCAGGACCCATGCTTTTTCCAGTCATGTTTCCTTGAATCATTTGCATCATTTGTTGCATAGATTCCTGATTTTCTGTCATGTGGCCTAGCATCTGTATTCTCAACGCTGGATCATTTATGATTGCAAACATCATTTCTTGCATAAAATCATGGTTTTCTTTCATGGCCTTTGACATTTGTTGCACATGTTGTGGGTTTTGAATCATGACCATGTCCACCTGTTCGGGATTCTGCATCATATATGACATCATCATTTGGTTAAACTGCTGGTCGTTCATCATTTGCTGCATGAACTGTGGATCTGAAAACATCTCGCGCATTAACTGGGGGTTTCCCATAAACTGGTTCATCATTTGTTGCTGATTCATCATTGGTGTAGTTTGGGTAGACTGGAATACAGCATAGCCAATGCCTAGTCCTGCAAAAAACACGCCCACTGCAATTCCTATTACAGCATAATTGCTAACCATGTTTTAACAACATCCACCACGCTTACGTGGGCGTCTCTTTTCTTCTTCTGCCATGGCTCTTTTCTGCTCTTCTCTTTTCTTTAGGTATTGTTGAGTGTGGTCATCAGAACAAAAGTATTTACCAAATCGCTTAGATGCAGTTTTCTTATCGACTTCGATTCTACAGATCTGATAATGTTTTTCAAACATGAATGACATTCTTTGATTTTTGTTATTAAACGTAATTGAAAAACTCAAGGTTGATAACATTCAGATGTACCGTCATAGATAAAGATGCATATTTACAAATGTAAAGTTCAACGTCTCATTATCAATTCTGATATTTGAAGTCGCTCTTTATAATAAATGGTATACAAGGCGAGTTGGTGCCATAAAAAATGAATGACTGACACAGGAAGGAAAAGGATTCAAGACAAAGTTATTACTAGTTGTAGCAATCTTTGTTTTTGGATCCATTACGCTTTTTGCTTTTATCTATCCGTTTTCATCTATGCACTGAAGATAATATTTGACAGATGGTGAAAAGCTTACAAATGAATTGCGTTCCAACAACAGCATTCAACCAAAGTGCAATTGGGACATTCTTTTGGCGATTTTGATTTTTTACACTCAGAAGGCAAACAACCGCAATCTGCGCATCTTATTTCCATACTTAATTTATGGAAACTCGACTATAAAATGACCAGAATTTCTCGGACTTACCTGATTAATTGAAAATCAATGTCTGTTCCAATTTGTACGTTATGACGTTCCGCAAATCCTGCAGCAACTTCAAGCACATATAGCGCGTTTTTAGTTGGAGCATAGTCCGCACAGTCATTATATGATACACACGGCTGCAAATTCGATTCAACATGCACTACCTTACCTGCAGCATCAAGCCACAAAATATCGATTGGAAATTTCATGCCGTTCATCCAAAAATTATATCTGCCTTCCTGCTGAAATATGAATAGCATTCCTTCATTTTCATTTAGTGTATCCTTTATCGAAAGGCCTTTTTCCCGCTGCTCGTCTGTAAATGCAATGTCGGCCATGATCTCAAATCCGTTCACATCTACTTTGGCTTGATGATATTTTTCGTTGCTATTTTCAATTTCCGATTGTAATTCAGTTCTGTCATCAGATTGGTTGTTTATGATGTAAATTATGATGGCAGCCGCTACAATTGCTACAGAAATTATTGTCAGTGTTCTAATGCTTGCCATGAAAGATCCAAAATAATTATGATTTTCTGATTTTGAGGGCACCTAGAACTGAAATGATTATTCCAGCGACTATGACTCCAAGGGATGAAACCGCACTTCTTAGCATATCTGGATCTGCCTCCTGTTTTGGATCTTGCAATCCCAAGAAAGCTGCGGATCCGCTGAACATCAAAACGCCTGCGACTACGATCATGATTCCCAAGGCCCGTGAGGGGATGTTTCTTGTCATTACGTAGGCTATTGCAGGAAGTATCACGGACGGAAAGCCCAGAACCATACCTCTTGTTCTTGTGTCAAGTGGTAGGAATCCCTGCTGTTTTCCTATGCTCCATACTGCGTCAGCGCCGTAGATTGCAAGTAATGCTATGGCAATTGCTGTTATGATCAACGCAACTGTTAATCTCACGCCGTATTTCCCTCCAGTAGAACGTACATGTTCCTTAACGAGACACTACTTATTCCAACGACAGCTGAGATTTTGAATTGGTTTATTCGTTCAGCGTTGTTTTTACATGAAATGTAAACCGCAGCCGCAGCCAGCGCAATTGGATTTCTTCCATAAAAAACGTCTTGTTTTACTTTTGCTAATATGGAAATTGCCTGCCGGCGAGTTTTTTCCGTCAAGCCAAGACCAGTGCATATCCTAGTAACAAATTCAGATGGTTTGTAGGGCTCAATGCTTAAGTCCAGTGACTCAACTAAGATTCGGTAATCCCGTAATATCAGTCGTTTTTTAACATCCGCTGCTGCAGATATTTCTTGCATGGTACGTGGAGTACTTGTAAGCCTGCATGCTGCGTATAGTGAGGCAAGCATCATTGAGACATAGCTTCTTGGGTGTCTTGACCGAGTCATAAATTTTCTAAAAAGATAAACTGCCTTTTCTGTAGCATGATCTGGAATTGCGAGTTTTGATTTAACCCCATCAAGGATGAGAAATGATTTCATCGTAGCAGTGGATGATGACTGTGATCTGATACGATTGTCCAAGAGTCGTAGTCTACTAAATTTGGCTTTTGCATTGGCAGGCAAAGTTCTTCCACCAAAATCTTTGCGAATTGAGCCCATGATGGTAGGTAAGCCCTTATCATACATTCTTGAATGAGATATCTTGAAACCAGCTGGTTCAAAACCATGAGCGCTTTGTTGTATAGTTGATTCCTTGTTCGTTATTACCCTCCCACACATGTTGCAAATTATCTCACCACTCTCTCTATCAACTACCAAACATTCCTCAGATCTGTGGTTGTGTTTGACTGCCTTGACAGTGTTGGAATTTTGTGAGTTCAGACCGTGAGATGCATCAATCAAGTCATTTCCTTCAGGCTTTTCTGAAGACAAGTTGAATGATCTAAAACAGCGACGTATATAACAACAGTAATTTACAAATGTAAGGCTTTTGGATCTGCTTACCAGTTTGAATTGTAAAATGTTAAATTTGCCGTAAACCTCGACGGTCTTTCATGATGTGCTATGCTTGCTCAGATATTTCTTGTTCTTATCATTTTAACAAAAGCTGAGAATTGTAAAATTAAAACTGAGAAAGTGCTTAGAATAAATGGTATTATAAAAACACTTGGTGGCGCAATTTCACGATGAAACGATTCTGTGTAGTGCATGAAAAGAAAGTAGGACGTGTGTATTGCTGCTAGGTAAAACACTATGTAGGAACCAGTATGTAACCACTTCCAAGACTGACCGCCCAGAAATTTCATAACTCGATCAGATGATGTGATCGCAAGAACCACGATCCACAAAAATGCTACAAAACCAATCAGATTAGCTAATCCGAATCCAGGTTCCAGTCTCGCAAACCGATTAAGTTCTGGTATGAACTCGTAGCCAAAGAATTTTACAACATCCCATCTCGTCCAGCCATCGGCAATCAAAACCCCATGTATAATTACCAAAATTGCGGTCCAGATCCCAACCTCACGCCTCCAAGGAATCAAGAACTTTGTGTTACTGCTCAATTTGCTTAAAGGCCCAATTATGAGTGCAAAGGACAGATACATGTATCCAGCATCGCCAAATGCTCTCCATAATCGCATATCTTGCTGCCATTCATAATGACCGAGCCAAAATGAATAAACTACAACTAGGGCTATTAACCCCACAATTAGATGGCGTATTTTTCCTTTCTGCCTGACTGCATGTATTACTCGGTAGTTTTTTATTTTTTTAAAAGATAGATTTTGCAAATACAGTTTAATTTTTAATTTCAATCTCTTTCTATTGCTTGTTGGTGATTTATAACATCAGTAATTTACAAATGTAAAATTTTTATTCATTCAGGCATCATCTGATGTTTTTTTTGACAGCAATGCATTGATCCTTCCACGATGCTTCTCTTTGTAAAGAGAACGACATGACGTACAGCAGAAAAAGCGCTCCTGATCTAATATCTTCAGGGTAAGTGGCTTGCCTGCGATTTGTGCCTTGCAGTACTCACAGTCAACGTCAAGGCTGATTTCTTGTCTGAGATCGATTTGGGTGGGTTTTGTTCGAGTAATTTTCTCGTCAAGTTTCTCTTTGGTTGTTTTTGTTATCTTGCTGATGTCTAAGACTGGGGCAATGGACTTTATCAGGCCTGTACTGATAAGACGTTCGTATCTGAGTTTTACCGTTGGTGCACTTGCGCCTATTTCTCTTGCTATCTGGCGAAATGACTTACGACCATCGTTTGATAATGCATTAAGAATGGCAGTATCAATAGAGTCTAGTTTTATGGGCATAGTCAAATATTGTTTTAGACGATATTTAACAACAGTACTTTACAAATGCAAGGATACAAACGTAAAGCACCTTTCAACCAATGATGTGAACATGCATTAGTTCGTCGGTTATGTTTTGGAATTTTGAACGGATGACCTTTAATGTCATGTTGCTTAATTCGCAATTTTTCGTTTGACACTCATTTTCTGCAAAATCTGTTCTTAGTCATTTTTTGATTTAGTTATTTTTGAACTTTTGAGGGTTTTTCTCAAATATTTTTTTGCAGGATGGGCAACAAAAATAGTAGGTTTTACCTTCAAACTGTGAAGATATTGAAATCGAGTTGTTAGGTAGTTCCATCTTGCATACTGGGTCTGTATTCATACTGTGGGTGTGTAATACGCTTAGATAAATATGATAATTTACAATTGTAAAGTATTATCATTTTCATAAAAATAAAATAACAACCCACTATTTACGATGTAAGTAAATGATATTGGAGTTAAACCACCTCAGGGTTAAGTTTTGGCATCTTGCTGTTTTGGTGTTTGTTTGCGGAGCTTCTGTAATGGCACTTGAGATCGTTTCAAGTCGCATCCTCACTCCTGTTTTTGGAAGCACTACATACACTTGGGGGAGTTTAATTGGCGTCATTCTTACTGGATTAAGCTTGGGTTATTTTTATGGTGGAAGAGTATCAGATAAAAATCCCAATATATTCAAGTTCAGCTCGATAATTTTTTCTGCAGGTCTTTATGTGGTATTCATACCGTTTGTAGCACCATTAGTCATAGGCTTCTACAATTCGATTTCGCAGGATTCTTTAATGGTTCTTTTGAGTACCTTTACACTACTCACAGTTCCATCTTTTCTACTTGGAATGGTTTCTCCATATTCGGTGAAGCTTGGCACAACAATGCTAAGCAGAGTAGGTAGTGTTACGGGAACTCTTTATTTTCTATCAACTGCAGGAAGCATTGTAGGAACATTTCTTGCAGTTTTTGGGCTGATTCCATTTTTTGAGGTAAACCAGATCATCTTTTCTTTAGGAGTTTCCCTATTGCTTGTGTCCCTAATAGGATTATCGAAATTTCCAAAGCTGCTAGTCGTGTTAGTAGGAATTCTTGTTTTTCTTCCAACATCTGTAGTTGGTGGCACAATCTCGCATGCGGGGAGCCTAGTGTATGAAAAAGAAACTCCCTACAGCCATCTTGATGTTGTTGATTCCAATCAAATGAGAAGCATGTACCTAAACGGTTTACTACACAGTAGGATGGATCCAGACCAGCCAGAGGAACTTGTAGTCGAGTATACTAAATACTTCCACATGGGTGGTATCTTTAACCCAAATATTCAGAAAGTTCTTTTTATTGGTGGAGGGGGTTTTTCAGGACCAAAAAGCTTCCTTGCATCATATCCTAGCGTACAAATAGATGTGGTAGAAATAGATCCTGACGTAATTAGTGCTGCTAAGGCCTATTTCAATGTAAACGAGAATCCTAGACTACGAATTTTTAATGAAGATGCTAGAACTTTTCTTGCAGACACTGACGAAAAGTATGATGTGATCATCTTGGATGCATTCTCAAAATATTACGTTCCTTTTCATCTTATGACGCTAGAGTATTTTGAGCTCTTAAAGAACAGACTAGAACCAGACGGTATTATTATATCTAATCTGATTGGTACGACGGAAGGAAATACATCTACACTGGTTAGATCGGTGTACAAAACCATGGATCAGGTTTTTCCTACCGTTTACGTGTTCAAGACGAAAGGGAATGACTCGATTTCAGTACAGAACATCATGTTTGTTACTTCTCGCTCAGATCTGGACTTTGCCTCACTTGAAAGAAACACCAATTTTGTGTATAGAGATAAATATCTTGAAAATTATGTTGGCTCCCAAATGAAAACAGATGATGTTTATGTTTTAACAGATCAATTTGCTCCAGTTGAGTACCTTCTCAATCCAATTACCAACGAACCCATTGACGTTGTTGATGAAAGGGATGTCACAAGAACCGTAATGCCTATTACCACTAGTGCTTTTGCGACAATTTTGTTGTTGTTATTACTAGTAGCTGTTTGGTTTGCCTACTTTAAGATCAAACTAAATAAATCTGAAAAATTGCAAATTAAGGACCTTAACTAATTCATGCAAAATCGAAATACAGAATATTACATTTGTAAAGTTCTGTATTAATATATCTCACAAATTTAAGAATTGATATGAGTTATGCACACCCTGAAGTTTTGGTAGAAAATGATTGGATATCAAAGAATCTCTCAAACGAGAATCTAAGGATAATAGAAGTAGATTATGATCCGGAAAATGGATACAGGAAGGGTCACATTTCTGGAGCAAGTCTAATTTGGTGGAAACGCGACATCAACGATCCAATCACACGAGATATTATCGATAAAAAACAGTTTGAGGCATTAATGTCAAAAAACGGAATCGAGCAAGACACTGAAGTGGTTCTTTATGGGGATTTTAACAACTGGTTTGCGGCATTTGCGTTCTGGGTCTTCAAATATTATGGACATAAAAATGTCAAAATATTGAATGGTGGTCGCAAAAAATGGGAGCTTGAAAAAAGGGCATACACAACAGATGAGCCAAAGCCTTCACAAACAACATATGTCGCACAGCCTCCAGATGAGGGACTACGTGCATATCTATTTGATGTCAGACGAGCACTAGACAGAAATGAAATCGGCCTAGTTGATGTAAGATCTCCAAAAGAATTCACAGGGGAAATCACAGCGCCTCCAGAATATCCAATGGAACATGCACAAAGGGGTGGGCATATTCCAAGTGCACAAAACATCCCATGGGCAACAGCAGTAAATGATGCAGATGGCACATTCAAGTCTGTTGCAGAACTGCAGCAGAACTATGTGCCAAAGGGAATCACACCGGACAAGGAGATAATCTGTTATTGCAGAATCGGAGAAAGATCGTCGCATTCTTGGTTTGTACTCAAGTACTTGCTTGGATACCCACAGGTTCGAAACTATGACGGTTCTTGGACTGAGTGGGGCAATATGATTGGAAATCCGGTAGAAAAATAGCAAAATGTTCCTTAAGACTTTAGAAAAACTGGTGTGATAAATGAAGAGTCGAGAAACAATACAATTGGCAGCCATAGGGATCTTGGGCGTTTTACTCCTAGTCGGTATTTCTACAAATTTTGGAAGGACGTCAACAAGTTTTGCCGAAGAGACCAAGGTTGTTGGAACACCACCGGAGAGAGAATCTCAGACATTTGTGCCAACCAAAACAACCAGTTCTAATGAAATTCTTTCGTTATCCTCCCTCTTTAAGCGTACAGAGAATTCTGTGGTTCAGATAACAACCAAGGTATCCGAGATAGATTCACGCATCATAATAAACGGAAATCCCTTTGAGAGACAATCAACAAAACTTGGATCAGGATTCATATATTCTGATTCAGGACTGATAATTACCAACAATCACGTCATAATGGGTTCAAAGACAGTTGATGTCACATTTGTAGATGGCAATACTTATTCTGCCAACGTTACAGGAACCGATCCTTATAGTGATATTGCCGTTTTACAGATCATAGATGACTTTTCTGAAGAGGCCATGATTCCACTTGCTTTAGGTGATTCATCTGAAATTGAAGTTGGAGATCAGGTAGTTGCTATAGGAAACCCATTTGGACTTAGTGGAACAATGACGGCGGGAATTGTGAGTCAGATTGGTCGTCTTATTCCTAATCAGGAAGGAGGATTTTCCATACCAAACGCGATACAGACCGATGCTGCTATAAATCCAGGCAATTCTGGAGGCCCTTTGTTGAATCTACGTGGTGAGGTCATAGGAATCAACACCGCAATTCAATCAAATACAGGTGAGTTTGCCGGAATCGGTTTTGCAATCCCCTCAAATACAATTAAAAAGATTGTTCCTGTTTTAATTAAGAACGGCAAGTACGAACATCCTTGGCTTGGGATATCTGGTACAAGCTTAACTCCAGATATTATAAAAAAATTAAACCTTCCAAAAAACTACAAAGGAGTTCTTGTTACAACAGTGATAAAAGACAGCCCTGCTGAAAATGCAGGGTTGCGTGAAGCCACCTTCAACATCAATCAAGAAATTAAGAACGGCGACATCATAATTTCAGTTGACGGCAATAAAATAAAAGACATCACAGAATTGATAATGTATCTTTCTGAAAACAAAAGCATAGATGACAAAATAGAGTTGGAGGTAAATAGAGACGGAAACATAATTCGATTAACTTCTATATTGAAAGAGAGACCTTCCAACTAGTTGTTTTGCAAAACCATGGCTTGGTTTGCAAAGTTTTCCTTGCTCAATCATTGCTCCAACTATCGTTTAGTTTGCTTATTCCTAAAATGACGATGAACATTCCCAGCCCCACAACAGGCAAAAACGACGCTATGTTTTTCGCAAAAGATTCTAAATTTGAAATAGTCTGATCAATGAGCTGCGCTGCTGCAAGTGCACCACTCATCATCAGGATACCTGTCATTAAAATCAACAAACCAACAAGTCTTGATTTTAGTTTTCTTGACAAAAAGAATGCCACGATTGGCAAAACAGCTGCAGGAGTACCAATGAAGATTCCTCGAGCCTTTATGTCTAATGGCAGAAGTGTTTTGCCAAAATAAACTGAAAATATTATATCTCCTCCGTATAGGAGGATTAGAATTAAAGCAGCTACTGTTATTATTTTTGCTATTTTTAGTTTCAAGTTGTTTTTCCACCAAAATGAAATTGGAGATTCTGTATCACAATTAAGAAACAAAAATGGATATATTTATCGATCTTAGTTTACATTTGTAAAATATCGTATCCTGAGGTACAGTTATTCGTATCTTGGAAAATATTTGATGCGTATACAATACTGAATTTACATAAACGCCTTGATCGTATTTTTACCATTAAAAATAGGACTAATCTTACGTCTGTAAGGTCCTCTGTTAATATATCACCAAGGAGTAAGATCTTCTGGTTTATGAAGACACAGCTGACTAGAACAAATGTCTCACCTTTTAAGAAAATAGCTGAAATATTGATGGAAGATTTTCCGTATTACGCCGGGTGGAAATTCATAGAGAAAAAACGCGGAACTATGCATTACTGTGCCATGGCTTATCTTGAAAAGAAAAAAGGATATTCTGATTGGAGGATCAGGCTGAATTTGATTGACAACATTTTAGAAAAATATGGGTTTCCTCATGATGAGTCAACCAAGGAAAGACTTTGCCCAGTTGAAGGGTGCAAGAAAACAGGACCGCTGTTAGGTTTGATAGAACACATGAATGCAGGTCACAAGCTACCTGCAACTGAAATAGCTAACGCAATTGAAAGGATAGAACATGACAACAGAAGACTTCCACCATATGGTGGAAAAGAGTTCTAGCTCAACTAACGTTCAACTAGATCAAATATGCTTGAGCTTTTCAGAGAGAGGCTTTGGATTCGACCTCTATGTTTTTCTTTGTATAGTGTTTTGCAGGACGGACAACAAAAAAACCTCTCAAAGCTTGCAAACTTGAGAATGCTTGGTTTTTCGTGTACCGGACCCTTGCAATAATCGCATGATAATTTTATGACTGCATCTTTGTTTAGCTTTACGTTATGGTTTTTGATTGCCTTTGAGCGTATTTTATCAAGCTTCAAGCCCGCCTTGTCTTCGATTTTTCCAAGATCAATTACTGGCAATACTGCCTTTATGAGACCAACATTTACGAGTCTTTGATATCTTGCTTTAACAGTAGGTGTGCTGACTTTGATCTCCCGTGAAACCTGCCGAAGAGACTTGCGACCGTCTTCCAGTAGCGACTCTAAAATGTCTGTATCTATTTTGTCCAATTTGAAGGGCATCTGGATGTGTATTGTACGCTTCCTAGTTATTTACTTTACAATTGTAAAGATGGGAGGTTAAGTAGCACATACAATAACCACAGGATAGGAAAACCAATGAATTCAGAACAAGTACAGACTAAACGAACCGCAATTAAGATAGGAGGCATGCATTGCGCCGGATGCGTCAACTCGATACAAAACTATGTCATGGACATGCCTGGAGTTAAAAAATGCGAGGTTAATTTGGCTGCAGAAAAAGCAGTGTTGGAGTTTGATCCTTCTTTTATCGATATAAAAAAAATCGAAGACGCCATAGAGGACGTTGGTTACAAGGTTGTTTACGAAAAACTCACGCTGAAGTTAGGCGGCATTACCGATTCAAGTGATGCAGATAATCTTGAGAAAAAATTGCGAGCACTAGAAGGAGTAAGGCATGCCTCTGTAAATTATGGAAATAGCCAAGCAGTTATCGAATACAATCAGGCATTATTTTCACTTTCAGATATAAGACAATTCATTAACAAACATGGTTATCAAATCCTCAGCGAGGATCTTTCTGCATCGGCCGAAGAAATTGAAGCAAAGAAACTCAAAAAGTTATTCGTAATTGGGCTGGGATTTACCATCCCGATTCTACTTTTCGCATATCCTGAGTATCTGCCGTTTGTGCCGTGGGCTGGAACTGCTATGGCAGGATACATCATGTTTGTTTGCGCAAGCGCAGTGCAGCTCATCGCAGGAAGTAGGTTCTATGTGGGGGCATTCAGGATTGCAAAGATGAAGTCCGCAAACATGGATACCTTGGTTGTAATCGGTACTACTGCGGCATACCTGTTCAGTGCATATAACACATTCCCAAGTGCCGTCTGGCATAACATCTACTACGATGCAGCCACACTCGTAATTACCTTCATCGTATTGGGAAAGTATTTTGAAAACAAGACCAAGGGAAAGGCTTCATCAATTATCAAAAAGATGCTTGAATTACAACCAAAAACTGCGAGAGTGCAAAAAGATGGAAACGAAGTTGATATTCCAATCGAGCTAATAAAACAGGGAGATGTGATCATGGTACGACCAGGCGAAAAGATCCCTGTCGATAGTGTCGTCATTGAGGGGCATTCAGCAGTTGACGAATCGATGATCACAGGTGAATCGATACCAGTTGAAAAAAAGCAAGGAGATTATGTGCTCGGAAGTACTGTTAACAAAGATGGCATTCTTATAATTAGGGCTACAAAAGTTGGAAGCGAAAGTGTACTTTCACAAATTGTCAAACTAGTCGAAGATGCGATGGGCAGAAAACCCCCAATACAGAGAATGGTCGACAAAATATCGGGCTATTTTGCACTTGTAGTGATTTGTGTGTCAATTGCGACTTTTTCTGGATGGTATATTTTTACAACTCCTGGTGAACACCACTTTGCAGCATCTCTCATTCCGGCGGTGGCAGTGTTAGTTGTTGCATGCCCTTGTGCTCTTGGTCTTGCTACCCCAACTGCAGTAATGGTTGGAATGAGCAAGAGTGCCCAAAACGGAGTCATATTCAAAAGTGGCGAAGCTCTAGAAACACTGGGCAAGATCACTGTAGCTGTTTTTGATAAAACTGGTACGCTAACAGAAGGAAATCCAAAAGTAACTGACATAATTTCAGTCGACGAGAGTGTTGATGAAAACAGGATTCTCCAGATTGCCGCGATAGCAGAAAAAAACTCTGAGCATCCGCTAGCAAAGTCAATAGTTAAAAGTGCTCAAGAACGGGGCTTGGCGATTGTGGATCCCACCGAGTTCATCTCTGTACCTGGAAGAGGAGTTGACATAGTATATGACAACCAAAAGGTTCTTGTCGGAAGCCTTGGATTTATCGAACAAAGAACAATCAATGCATCAAAAACCAAAGAAATAATCACAAAATTACAAGATGAGGGCAAGACCACCATACTTGTTGTTTTGTGTAATGTGATCATTGGGGTAATCGGGCTCATTGACGCAGCAAAACCAAACGCAAAAGAAGCCGTAAAATCTCTAAAGGAAAAAGGAATCGAGGTAGTTATGCTAACAGGCGACAATCAAAGAACGGCAAGTACTGTGGCAAAAGAGATAGGAATAGAAAGAGTACTTGCAAATGTTCTACCCTCTGAGAAACTAGATGTCATAAAAAGACTTCAAGAAGATGGAAGAAGGGTTGCCATGGCAGGAGATGGAATCAACGATGCTGCAGCTCTTACACAAGCTGATGTTGGAATCGCAGTTAGCAATGGAACTGATATTGCAATAGAATCAGGAAAAGTTGTTTTGATAAGAAATGATATCAAAGATGTAGTTACGGCAATTGAAATCAGCAAAAAAACCGTAAACAAGATAAAGCAAAACTTGTTTTACGCCTTTGTATACAACACCGCGCTGATTCCAGTTGCTGGATTTGGTCTCCTTTATCCTGCGCTTGCAGGAATCACAATGGCTGCTAGCTCTGTGTCGGTGACTGGAAGCTCACTGTTGCTCAAAAGATGGTCGCCAAAGAAAAGAGATTAGATCAGTTCTAAGTATTTTTCAATTACCTGTTTGAACACAGAGTACGGTTGTGCGCCTGTAATCTTGGTATATCCAAGATCCGAATTTCCAACAAACATAGTAGGTGTGCCAGTTAGACCTAACTGGCTGGCAAATTGTGTCAATTGTTGACTTCGAGATTCATATTTTTTAGTGTCGAGGCATTCGTTGAATCTTTCCATGTTTATTCCCGGGATGTTCTTGACAAGATTCTTTACCTTGTCGGGGGTTCCCCAGCCGGTGTTTTCCTGTCCCTGATTTGTGTATATGTAATCGTGATATTCGTAGTATTTTCCTTGTTCATCAGCGCACCATGATGCTTGTGCAAGTATTATTGAATCAGGGCCTACTATTGAGACATCAAGAAAGTAGAATTTTACTTTGCCGGCATCGATGTATTCTTTTGCAAGAACTGGTTCGGTTTCCTTGAAGAACTTTTCACAGAAAGGACACTGGTAATCTCCGAATTCTACCAGATTCAACCTTGCAGATTCTGAACCCCTGAATTTTGCTATAGAAGGAACTTCGAAATTCACACTACCAGTGAACTTGGTTGTGGAGAATTTGTCGTTTTGTCCAACGGTTGACGTTATTAGGCCAATATCGGGCTGTTGGCTCACATTGCTGTTTGTAATTGGAATGACATTTCCTACGAAGTAACCCAGTATCAGAAGGACAACACCAAAAACAATCGTTGTCTTTGTTATGCTTTTTACTCCACCAGAATTTTCATTGGATATCTAAAATCACCCTTGTATCTGTGTCCTAACAGCAACCGCCATGATCTTGCGAATCGTCTCTTCTCTCGGATGTTTTTTCGCCAAACTGTTCTGCATGCTCAGCTGAACAAAAATATTTTCCAAATCTTTTGATGGAAGAGTCCTTGTCAACGTCCATCCCACAAACTGGACAGTGTTTTTTGAGTAATCTGAACATGTTCTTAGTCTGAAACTGAGATATATTAATACAGGACTTTACAAACGTAAATTATCAATACCAATCTGCATCTGGTCACACAGAATTGGTTCACGTCCTTGAGTCTTGTCCCACATCAATTCTTGATTCTGTTTTTAAGCTGCATGTGTTCTGTTCGTCAAGGGTTTTTGCTGTGAAGTAGATCGATACAATCAAGACAGCAATACTCGTTGTACTTAACTCGAGACCCTTGAAGGGGAATACCGACAGGCCACCTGCAATGCCAAGGATTGATATCAGTGTAGCTGAACAGGCTGAACAGGTAGAAGACAGCGCACCACCAAAGAGACCTCCAAACCCTATCAAACCCCCACCTGTACTGCGGTTTACATTTTTCATCTTATAGATAAGCAACGCAATACTTAGGCCCCCAAGTACTGACACAGCTACAGAGGATGCAATTACTGCCGTGCCGCCAACTTCTGAAATCATCTCAACTGCCCTAGCAAAGACACTTGTCATAAGCCAGAGATCTTTTGTCGCATCAAACGCGGACGAAAACATCGAAATATTGTTAACTAATATGAAGACAGAGAACAGTCCGGACGACATCAGAAATGTCAACAGAGCGTACTTTGGCTTCCTTTCAACCGCAAGAATGTTTCTGATTATCTTCATTTAAACATCAATTGTTTATCTTGGTTATTAAAACATGTTTCATAATTTTTAGCTCACAAAAATGATGCGATTTATCATGTTTTAATAAAAGCATTATCAAACAGGACGCAAACTTTTAGAGTCATGGTTTCTAATTAATGGTTACGAACAGTACAAAATTGATAATATTCAGTTTGTTAGTTCCCTTTATACTGATTCTTAACTCCAATACCGTATTTGCACCCTATCATACTGGTGGCACAACAGAAGGGCAGGAAAAAACAGAAAGTGAAGAAACAACTCAGGAGGAGATGCCGATAGAAAGAGAAGGCGTATTGATGAGTGGAACAAACCTAAATCTTATTTTTAGTCCAGCCTTGCCGTTTGATCGTACAACGGCTAACGTTGTGACTCTATCTTTTGTACCAACAGCAAAGGAGCTAGAAGGATCCAGCTTTACGCCAGGAAAGATAGATCATCTAGATTATGAAGTCGTGATTGCCCAAGAGGGTAAAGAGGTTTGGAGTAAACAATTCCACGATCATGACGGCACTCTAGATCTCCAGATTATGCCCTCCACCGAACCTTTCTCAATTACAGGCGGAAAAGAAAACCAACAACAGGGCACTACTGCTCCATATATGATCAAAGGCCCTATCCTGATGGAAAATGGTAATTATGCTATAACTGGCAAGATAGTTGGAATAGAATTCAATCCAATACCAGTTATTGAGGATGATTTTAACATCCAAGTTACTCCAGAGTTTCCAATGACAGCCATGCTACCAACCATCCTGGCGCTAGGAACCACAATAATAATCTTTAAACTAAAAACAAAATCTCTCAGATTTTTTTGAAGTATGAATTGCATCAGACTTTTCTTTTGCTAAATGCTACAAATGCAAGCCAAGCAGTTGTGATGGCCAAACCTATTGTTTGATGGTTGTTGGCGGGAGGTCCAAGCATTAATCTTGCAAATACAAAAAATACGGTAACCGCAATCAAGTATTTTGTCGAAGTCTTATCAACGGAGATCATTACTGCAAGAACAAGTTCCACAACGGTAACAGATATGATTAATACCGTAAGTTCATTTGCGCCAAGCTCTCTAATTATTGGATTTGCAAGTTGCATCCATCCTATATGTCTCCCATAATTTACGCCGTGATCTATTGCCCATAAAATAAGAACAGCAGATATCGAATACTTGGCAATTCTTGAATATTTCAAGAATCTATCAACATGCTCATTCTTCCGAGTAGCATTAGTTAAGGCAAGCATGGAGGCTATACCTACTAGACCAATGTCTTGTGGAAAACTTGATGGATATTGTGCAGTAGCTAAAATGATAACAAGCCAGCCAATGACAAGGATGGAAGCAAGCCGTATCTTTATTCCCGCAAATAAGAATACTGCAATCACAATCTCAAAAATACCAATTGCATAAATTGATAAACTGAGATCTTGGGAAGGGAGTAGCGCCGTTACCCTTTGTGTTGCCGAAAACCACGATACATAAAATTCGTGGATAAGAAACTTGTCTGCGCCGAACCATAAAAAAACTAATCCTAATCCGTATCTTGGAAGATCGTTATGGTTGACAAGTTGTTTCGAGTTCATTTGGCAAGTGAAAATACACAAAACTACCATTTAAGCAAAATTAGACGAGTACACGAATCCTATTGATTTGTAAAAATGGTAGAAAGTGATTGCCCCAACTGATGAACCGAAAGATCAGAGAAGCAACACTATACAAGAGATATCATCGAATTTTCTTTTTGTCTCGGAATATAGTTGATGATGGAAAGAGTAAACTACGGTGTATTTTTAAATATTGTAATTGCAAAAAATACAAGTCCCGCAACCCCTATGGATAAATAAATTATCTTGGCTCTCCTGCTTAAATCTTCAAACGACATAGTATGCTTTTCCTCCGTGTCTTGATGTTGGTGATCTATTTTCATCCACTTCCATTTTACAGGCCGGATCAATCATCGTGATCTTTCATGATTCCCACGATAGATAAAGAAGGTACTTTACAATTGTAAAAAATAACTGTGTGGGATTTTTCTTTTCCATGTCATAGTAGGTATTCTTTTTGGAGCTTTTTGAATAGATCCTCGCCGCACACCAACGGAAAATCTGGTATCCCAACCACCTTGTACTTGCCGTCTATGACTGTAGTTGGAACTGCAGTTATCCCGTACCTTGTCATCTTTTCTTGGATTTCTACAGTTATGTTATTTACGTCATAGACTTTCTGAGTACATCCTTCTTGTTTTCTGATCTCAACATTCTTGCACAACGGGCAGTTTGCGGAGAATATTTCAAATGTGTGTTTTTCTGCCATTATAATTAGTATACAAAAGAAACTACTTAAATTCAATAGTATAATCAAAGATACTGGTATGAAAAAGGAAAAGATGGTGTTATTTTGCCCTTTGCAGGGTGTTATCAACATAATTAGCAAGAAATGGTCACTTCTTGTAATCAATGAGATAGGTAATCACAAAAACATCAGATTCAACGAGTTAAGGAGGGAGTTGAAAGGAATCACAGCAAAATCACTTACAAACACCTTAGGAGAATTACAAACAAATGGTTTGATTAATAAAAAAAACTTTAATGAAAAACTTCCAAGAACTGAATACAGCCTAACTGAGGAAGGGATCAAGATGTATCACATGATTATTCCTTTGTTGCAGTGGGCTGCATCAAGAAAGGGTGCTGTTATTATAGAATGTTCTTGCAAAATAAAGCAATGATGAATAAAGCTGGAATTATATTCAAATAGCTTTGTTTAAGTTGTGATTAATTTTTTCAACGTATTCATTTACTTCTTAATTCTGTTAATTCTGGAAGGGCCAGTGCAAAGTGGACATGAACGCAGCAATCTTCTTCATCCACGTCGCACCAGAATTTGTTGTCACGATAAATAATCTCAAGCCTTTGCAGTTTTTCATCTCGTATAATAACACTGTTCTCATTTACTGCAATCTTGCTAAGAAACGGAGCATATCTTTTCAATAAATCTGATTCCAAGCTCTCCTTGCTCAAGTTTTGCCAGTCTTTTTTTGCAGTTGATACCTTTGCGGCATAGTTGTGTATGTCGTCTTGCTCCTCGTACTGCAGCGCAAAGGGTCTTTTTTTCACCTTACTATCAATTGTTTATTATGGTTTAAGGCAGAATCGAGCCATTTTTGGGTGGGCGCCGCATCGGATTATGTAATGCCGGGGGTGGGTTTTGAACCCACGACCTCCAGATTATGAGTATTGCCCCTTTTATGGGAGGATAGAAAGACTGGCACTCTAACCAGGCTGAGCTACCCCGGCACAAGAACGGCTAATTTTACGGCGCAATTAAATGATTCTGAATTTGTTGTGTGATTTAAAAAAAAATTCAATCTATTGCGCAACGATGTCGCTCCACTTGGCGTCAACGTTTTTGACCCAAAGGAATTTTCGCTGGAGTGATGTTGTGTAAAGTTTTTCCCAGTCCGCCTTTACCTCAGCAGTCCACGCCTTGAAAACTCGAGGATCGATATAGTTTCGGAGCGACGTTCCAAGGTTATAGTCACGGGTCTGTTTTTGCAATTCGATTGCCAGCTTTAGTTTTTCCCTTCTTTCTTTGAGCTTTTCTTTTTGCTTGTCGGTCTTTGGCTGTGTCTGTTCTAGCTTTTTGAGCTGTTCTTGTTTCTTTTCTAATGTGGCATCAAAGTTCTTTGGGATGGTTCGCTTGTGGTTGCACATCAT
>Ga0187892_10000607_pt1 | contig 92060 bp, 75 predicted proteins | sample MA1701073metaG_FD_139345 | JGI IMG/M metagenome (GOLD analysis project Ga0187892, IMG submission 139345) | Bio-ooze microbial communities from a basaltic lava cave in the Kipuka Kanohina Cave System on the Island of Hawaii, USA - MA170107-3 metaG ... | reverse complement strand
TGTGGGATAACTCCGCTTGAAAGTTGGAAATCACTGCTTGTTCGGCGAAACGTCCATGCCTCGACCCGCCTGACCACGATGCTTGGAGCGGCGCGTAGGGGTGCTTCTCAACAGCCTGTTAGACGGGTGTCCGAGATTCGGGGGCAAGATCATGTCGATCTCGTCGAGTACTTCTCCGGAACGACCAGAGTCGCTCTGAGCACGCAACGACCGACGTTCGAGACTACTTGGGCAAACGTGCCCTCCGGCACACACACGCTCACGGCGCGCGCTACGGACAACCGGCAGGGTCGATCGACGAGCGCGCCGATTATGCTCATCGTGAATGCCAAGCCGACGGTTGTATTCACGCAGCCATCGGCCGGAGGGCCGCTCCATCATTCCGGAACAACGGTGCTCTCGGTCGACTCGTCGGATCGCGACGGCGAGGTGCAGGTCGTCGAGTATTTCTCCGGATCGACGAGGCTGGGGGAAAGCCGCGCGAGGCCGACGTTCGACTTCGGATGGTCCAATCCGCCGTCTGGTCCCACGACGCTTACCGCGCGAGCTACAGACGACCGTGGTTCCAGCGGGACCAGCGCGCCGCGCGATGTGACGATCAATCGTCGCCCAGCGGTCACCCTAATGAGTCCCACGACGCCGGTCTTGTTCCAGGAGACTGGCTTGCTTTCGTTGACCGCATCCGCGTCGGATTCGGACGGAACGGTGACATCCGTGTCGTACTTCCACGGCACGACACTGATCGGCACGGGTGCCGCCGGTGCGCCGCACGCGTTCCAGTGGAGCTCGATCGCCCCCGGTACGTACGACGTCGTCGCGCGCGCGGTCGATGATCAGGCTGGCTCCACAGACAGCACACCGGTGCGCGTCAAGGTCAATCGCGTTCCCTCGATCACGATCACCACACCGCGATCTGACGACGTGTTCGTGCCGCACGGGACCAACACAGGGCTCGCCATCTCGGTCAACGCGTCCGATTCGGACGGCCAGATCGACCAAGTCGAGTTCCTCGCGAACGGCAGCAGCATCGGCGTGTCCGAAGCGTCGCCCTTCGGGCTTGTGTGGTCGTCACCAACCCCGGGTGACTATCAGCTCACCGCGCGAACGACTGATACTGACGGAGGCGCGAGAACATCTGCTCCCGTCTCGATCAGCGTCAGGGCAAGTCAGGCGCCGATCGTGTCGTTGGCGACAACGAACGGCGCCACGTCGTTCGTCGCTCCTGCAGCGATCGGGCTCGTCGCAAACGTGCAGGATCCCGACGGCGGTGAGATCAGGCGCGTGACGTTCCAACGCCGACGAACGGAGCCGCTGCCGATCGAAGTCGTCGAATTCGAGGACGCCACGTCCCCGTCGTTCGATGCCGCATGGGCAGACGTCTCCGCCGGTCGCTACGAGATCACCGCAACCGCGGTCGACGACGAAGAATCGTCTTCGACCTCGGCGACGCTCACGATCACCGTCAGCGGCGGCAGCCCGCCGGTTGCGCACCTGACGGCGCCGCTGCTCGATCCGGTTCAGGAAAGCGGACGAGCCGTCTGGGACGCCAACGTCTTCCAGATCGGCCAGGTGATCACGCTATCCGCGACCGTCACGGACGCTGACCAGGATCTCGCGCAGGTTCAGTTCTTCGCGGAGCGCGTCGGCGCAAGCGGGACTCTCGAGAACGTTCCCCTGGGCAGCCCGCTACAGCCCACGTCGCCCTCGCAAACCTCTTTCGCAACGAACGTAACGTTGACGGCGCTGCACGCGTCCTCGCGTCTCATCCGCATCTTCGTGCGCGCGACTGATAGTGCCGGGCTAGCGTCCGTCGTAGCGGGCGAAGGTCCCGCACGTGCTGCGCCGATTGCGATCGCTCCCGCGGGCGCAGGGCTCGGATACTGCGGTGGATATCAGGGGTACTGCACTGCCCCTCACGCCGACGCGCCGCACACCACGGAAACGGACAACCGCGACAACGGCACCGCTGTTGCGTTCCAGGCGGAGCGGTTTTCGCGCGGCGGCCAAGGTGTCGGTTACTTCGCGGCAAAGCGGTTGTCGATCGCACCTGCGGCGCGTGGCGAAACCACCGACGTCCGCATCGAGCGCATCGTTACTCCGGGCAGTTCACCCGTTACCGCAGCCTGCGACGAGTATCTGACGGACGAGTGCTTCTACCACGGCTACGACGTTCTGCACGAAAGCGAGAACGGGCCGTACTTGAGATACCAGTTCCGCTTGACCGAACGCAGTTCATACGAGCTCTGGGCTCGTGTCTACTTCGACCGCTGCTACGGACCGGCGCCGGCGACACTGCAGACGCTCGTCGAGGACGCACCCGTTCACGTCGAGATCGGTGAGCAACTCTTCGACGACACGTTCACGACGACCAGCGACAACTGCGAACGGGATGCGGAAGGAAACGGCTCAGGCTGGGCGGTCGCGCGAATCCTGACTTTCGGTAGTCCTGCGCCGGTGTTCGAACCGGGCGACTATGTCTTCACGTATCGCTACGACTGGCGCCACTCTCAGCGGATCGACTGGTTCGAGATGCGACCCACGGGCTCGGGCGCCGGCCAGCGCGAGGTCACGATCGTGACCCCTGCGGCGGGCGCCGCGATCGCTCATGGATCGACGATAGACCTTGCCGCGGAAGTCCGCGGTGCGGTCGAGGCGCCCCCGAGCACGACCTGGGTCAGGTTCTACCGCCTGAGTGCGCAGAACCAGCCGGAGCAGATCGCTGTCAAGGCAGGGCCGCCCTATTCGAAGCCGTGGCTGGTACCGACACTGCCGAATGGAACGGACAGCCTGGCGCAGGTCCTGTGGGCCGAGGCGACGATTCCCGGTCACGGCACGGTCACCTCGGCGACGCGCTCGATCACGATCGTCCGCCACCCCAACGCACTGCCGCAAGTGCAACTCACGCGCCCGAGCGCCGGCAGCGCCCCGTTCAATGCGGGGCAAGCCATCACACTTGAGGCGTTCGCCACCGATTCGGACGGCACAGTTGCCGGCGTGACGTTCGCGCGGCGCGTGACGACAGACGGACAGCCGAGCTACGAAGATCTACCCGGCACCGTCTCTGCGATTAGCCCGCCCGGTACCTACACCCTCGCGTGGTCTGGTGCCGCAGCCGGCTTCCACACGCTTGTCGCCCGCGCAACCGACAACCGCAGCGGCACCGCGATCTCATCGTCGGTCACGATCGAGGTCCGGTCGAGCGATGCGCCGCCGCCACCCGGCCCCGGCGCCATTCAACAACCGCCGAACCCGATTCTCGGGACGCCGCCCACCGAACCCGACACCGAATCCGACAAAGTCGGCGCGACGGCAGCGACCTTCCGAGTCGACGAAACCGGCAACTCGACGTACTCGCTCCCACTGTACGTGCCGCAGGGGCGCGGCGGCGTGAAACCGCAGCTAGCGCTGACTTACAACAGCGGTGCGGGTGACGGTCCGCTCGGCATCGGCTGGAGCATGACCGGCCTCAGCGCGATCTCCCGCTGCCGCGCCGGACACGAATTCGGCGACGCCGAATCGCCGCCGTTGCGCTATCCCGATGCCTCGAACGTCGAGCGCGACCTGTACTGTCTCGACGGTCAACGCCTCGTGCTCATCGCGGGCAACCACGGGCAGTCCGGCGCCGAATATCGGACAGAGATCGACGGGTTCAGTCGAATCAAGATCGCGCAGCCGACAGTTTCCATGGCCGGTGCCGAGTCGTTCACCGTCGAGCGCAAAGACGGAACGCGCATGACCTTCGGTGGATCGACCGGACATCGAGGCGCTGCCCTCGATGCGACCCACTCGCGGCTGCTCGTCAACACGGACGGCGCCGATTTCAGGACGAGCGGCGCCGATCCGCGCCCGGCCGTTTTCTCATGGGCCGTCGGCCGCATCGAAGACACGGTCGGCAACTACATCGACTTCTTCTACAACGCCGGCGCGAACACCGGACAGCAGTTCGTCGAGGAAATCCACTTTGCGGGCAACTCGGTGACCGGCGACGCTCCTCACAGCCATTTGAAGTTCAACTACGTGGCATCGGGACGGGCACAGGTCGGGTACGCCGCAGGAATGCGACTAATGCAGGACCGTCGGCTCGCGAGCATCGAGGTGTACGACGGGTCGACGCTGTTGCGGCGTTACGACCTCGCCTATGCCGGCAACCAGTCGCCGACGACGCAGGCTCATCGCCTCGCGTCGATCCAGGAATGCGGCTTCAACGGATCGGCGCCGGTCTGCCTCCCCAAGACGACGTTCCAGTGGACCAACGGCACGTTCGGCGTCGCGGGCGGTGAACAGTACACCGATGGAACAGCCGGGCTTCAGAACCAGCTCGTCGACGCCGATGCCGTCAAGTACGGCGACGTGAACGGCGACGGTCGGACCGACTTGATCTGGGTTCGCGATCATCGGATCTGCGTGTCGACGCTGTCGACGACGACGCTCGCGTTCAACACGAGCTGCCCGATCACAGTCGTCAACAAGCGTGCCCAGGACCCAGACGAGGTCAAGCTCTTCATCCGCGAGGATGGTCACGGAGAGGTTCCGGCCACCGAAGCCAATCCGTTCCTCGGCTACCACGTCTTCGATTTCGACGACGACGGTCGCGACGATATTCTCGTCGCGATGGACGACCGGCCGTATTGGTCGGTCATCCTCTCCGACGGTACCGAGCGCCCCTATCGCGCAACGCGTGCGATCGACACCGGCGTCAAACTCTCGGGGATCGGCGAAGGCTCCATCGCGGACATAGACGGCGACGGCATCCCAGATCTTGTCAACCACCATGCGCTTACGTCCGGGGGCGCGATCGGCGATCAACCTCCATGCCGAGAGTGCCAGGACAATCCTCCGTTCCAACCCAATCCGGTCAGCCCGGGGACGATCGATCAGACCACGATGGTCGTGTACCGCCTCGTACGATCCGGATTTCGGATGCGGGACGAAACCATCACATGCCCGAGCGGGACTCAGTACTGTTTCCCGCGTCTCGGCACGGATCCTCTTGCGCTCGGCGACATCATCGAGTTCGAGGGATTCGACACGATTCCGGAAGTCTGCCCTGCGCACGTCGTCGGCAAAGGACTGCCGTTGCCGTCGGACGGTCGGCCGGATGTCTTCGACGTCGACGCCGACGGCCGCGCCGATCTGCGCGTGAAGCTCAGTTTCTGGATTCGCAACGGCTCGGAATGCGTGAGGCCCGGTCGCGCGACGCATTTCGGCCTCGTGCAGAACCTCGGCGTGAACGCCGTCGGACGCTGGCGCTTCGGGCTGAGGCACGTCGAATCGATCGGACCGGGCGTCGAACAGATCGAAGCCTCGACTCCCGCCTGGGATCATCGGTTCCAGGTCGCGGACATCAATGGAGATTCGCTGGCGGACCTGTTCTATCGACTCGGCGGAAGCGCTGCCGCGGCGAAGTGGTACTACCGCCTCAACCGCGGCACCGTCGCCAGCGGGCGGTTGCAGTTCACCGACCGCGTCCAGCTTACGGGCTTGCCCGTGACGGACGATCCGAAGGCACGGCTCGAGAAGGCGATTACGCTCGTCGATCTCAACGACGACTCGAAGGCCGACGTTCTGTTCGCCGTCGATGCACAGGTTCGGCAGTGGTATCGCAGGCCCTGGCTCGGGGACAGCTTCGCGCCATCGGCGACGACCCTACCCGGCGTCGAATCGACGACCCTGGAATCGAGCGAGCGCTCGAGCTTCGTCGATCTCGACGGCGACGGACGCGCCGAACAGGTGATGGTCGACTACGACCGCGACCAGGAAGTCGTCATACGCCGCGCAGCCGCTGCAGCGCGCTTCCTGCCGCCCGATCGCGTTCGCCTCATTCGCAACGGGCTCGGCGCCACCACCCACATCGAGTACGCGCCGGCAACGTCGCGAGCGGTGTACATGCCCGGGTCGGGTACGGCCGCGCGTCGCTTCGGACGCGGATCCGCGACGCACGACGTGCGGGCGCCGATGTACCTCGTGCGCAGCGCAAGATCCTCCGCACCGACTTGGAGCAATCCGAACCACGAAGCACGAGTGGTCTATCGTTATCGCGGTGGACGCGTGCAGGCCGGCGGACGCGGTTTCCTCGGATTCGAGCAGGTGCAGACGCTGGACCCGCAGACCTGGATCGAAAGCTCCACCGTCTACGCACAGTCGTTCCCTTTCATCGGTCGTCCCGAGCGCACGCTGGTTCGATTCCTCGGCTCGCAGGACGCCGCTGTCGGTGGCGGCTGGGTGCTCGCAGGCGATCCCGCGCCGCTCCGTTGCGCATCGCCGGAGGCGGTGAACGACGCGTGCTTCGCCTACGTCAGTCCAAGTGCGCGCGAATGGCCCGGCGGCGACACGAACTGGATACGTCGATCAAACGATACGAACTGGGCGGCCGCCTACAACACCTCAGTCGGATATCCGACGACGTCCACGCCGCCGACGGCCGCGCAGCTCGCGGCGGGTTTCGAACCGCCATCGACGGCTGCACCGATCTTCGTGTATCAAACCGGGAGCGGCAGCTCCGAACGCGAGATCAATACGTTCGAAGCCACACGCGGCGAAGTCACATCGTTCACGGAGTACGATCGCTACGGCAATCTGCTCGCGTCGATCAAGCGTCACAATGATGCGGGCGGCATCGAGCTCAAGCGCGTCTCGACGCGCAGCACGTATCGCGACGCACCGACAGCACAGCGCTGGTATCTCGGTCGTCTTGCCCGAACGGATGTGACGACATCGCTCGCGAGCGGGTCGCCGATCACACGAAGCAGCGCGTTCGAGTATCGACTTGGACAGACCGGTGTAGCGGCGAACGACGGGCTTCTCGCCGCCGAATTCGTCATGCCGAACGACGCGCGCGACGGCATCAGTTCGATCGTGGCGTACGGCTACGACGCCTACGGCAATCGCACGACGAGCGTGAAGTGCGACGCCAAGTCGGTGCAGCACAGTTGGCTGACGTGTCTATCGTCACCGCTCAGCGACTTTGCCTTCGTCCCGAGCGATCGGTTCAAGGTGCGCCGCATGACGACCGTGGCGTACGTCGACGGACGGTACGCCGCGTCCACCTCGGGTGTCTTCGACTCCGGAAGCTCGGCCTACTCGGCTGTCGAAAACAGCGTGAGCGCCCGCGACAAGTACGGCGCGCCCGAGACGGTCGTAGATGCCGTCGGCGTCGTCACGCAGATCCGCTACGGCGCGCTCGGCGGCAAGCAGTTCGAGGGCACGACGTACGGACATACCACAGAAACGAAGCGACGGTACTGCACCGGCGCGGTCACCGACACGGGCGCGACGACGACCGAGGCGTGTCCGAGCGATCTCGGCGCCGCCTATCGCGTCGAGGTCCGAACGGTCGGCGCGCCCGTCGCCTACGCCTACTTCGACCGACTGGATCGCGAGGTGGGCCAGTACTCGACCTCGCTGCGGCTCAACCAGTACGCGCGCACGCGCACGACCTACGATGCCCTTGGGCGCGTGCGCTCGAAGTCGGTGCCCTGCCTCGCCACCGGCGTGGGAGCGAGCTCGACCTGCAGCGCTTCATCGACGATCTTCGGCTACGACGAGCTCGGCCGGGTCGAGACGACGATTCATCCGGACGGCAGCGCGTCGACGGCCAACTACGGCACCTTCACCGCCGTCTCGACGATGCCGGCCAACGTCAGCGGGCACGCGCAGCAGCGCACAGAAACGCGCAACGGCCTCGGCGAGATCGTCAAGGTCGGCGAGGCCGGCGGCGCGACGATGTGCTACTTCTACACGCCGACCGGCGAGCTGCGGAAGTCGGTCAAGCGACCGAGCGACTTCGACTGCGCCGCACCGGGCATCGAGAGCGGCGCGGTCGTCATCGACATCACGTTCGACGCGCTCGGGCGCAAGGCGTCGATGGATGATCCCGACAAGGGCGACTGGTTCTATCGCTACGACGCTGGCGGCGCTGTCGTCGAGCAGAGTACGAGCGGGTCGTGCATTCGCTCGTTCCACGATGCGCGCGGACGCCTGCAGCGCCGCGTCGACTACACCGATGCTTCGTGCACGCAGCTGCAACTCGATGCCAGCTGGCGTTTCGATACGGCACCTGCCGGGCAAAGCCGTACCGCTCTAGGGCTCGTAGCCAGCGAAACCGTTCAGCGCGGCGGAGATGCCACGCCGGTGCAGCTCAAGACCCTCGAGTACGACGCGTTCGGACGAGCTTCGTTCACGCGCACGGTCCTCGACGGACGCGCGTACACCGAGGAGGCGACGTACGACGAGTACGGGCGTGCGTTCCAGCATCTGTTCGTCTCGCCTGAGTTCCCGCGCAGCGGCGTGCAGTACGGCTACACGGCGGAAGGCGACTCGACGTACAGCGCGGGCTTCCAACGCCGCACACTGAACGCCGAGAACCTTAACGAGGTACACCACGAGATCCTTGCGCTTGACGCTTTCGGCCACGTGATCGACGAGCGTCATGCTGACAACGCAAGCCTGCGCTCGGCGCGAGCGTACGACGCGAACTTCGGGCGCCTGACGACGATCCGCACGGGCACCGGGAACGTCCTGCAGAACTGGACCTACCAGTGGGACGCGGTCGGGAACCTCTCATCCCGGGACGACGGTCGCGGCAATGCGGAGTCTTTCGGATACGACATTCTCAATCGTGTCGACGAGGATCCGAGCCCGTCGTCCGCGACACCCCTGTACGACACCTACGGCAACATCACGGGGCGCACAGGGCTTGCCTACGCGTACGGCCAGCCGCATTCGGAGTCCTGCTCCGCGGGAGCCAGTGCCGGCCCGCATGCCGCGACATCACTCACGGGTAGCTTCGGAACGATCTGGTACTGCTACGACGCTCGCGGCAACCAGATCGCCTCGCGCGGCGCCGAGTCTCGCGACATCGTCTACAGCGCAGCCGACCAGACCCTGTCGATCCGCGCGACGCTGCGCGGCCTGTCGCAGGGCTCGACCGTTCGCTACGTCTATGGTGCAAACCGCGAGCGCATCATCCGCGAGGACTGGCGCACGCTCTCCGGCGCCGGCGATTCGGAGGTCAAGACCCACTACGTCGCCAACGCCGAGATCGTGCTGACGCGCGGCTCATGCTCGCCGACGCCGTACGCCGACGTACGAATCCGCCGCGAATACGGCGCGCTGATCCTCACGCAGCGCAAGGCGCCGAACGGTTCGTGCACGCCGCAGTCGACAACGCGCCGCGACTTCCGTCTGGTCGATCATCTCGGATCGACCGATGCGATCGTCGACGCGACCGGCGCGCTGACCAACGTCGATGGACAACCCGAGCAGAACACCGGCAGCGACCAGGCGTTCACGCCTTGGGGCGAAAGGCGCGGTGCCGGTCGCGATCCGCTTTCGAACGCTGCGATCTATGCGTTCGATACGCGCTCGACGCGCCGCGGCTTCACCGGCCACGAGCAGATCGACGTCTCGGGCCTCGTGCACATGAAGGGCCGCATCTACGACCCACGGCTCGCGCGGTTCATCCAGGCCGATCCGCTGGTCGAGGATTCGCGGCTCCCGCAGACGTTCAATCGGTATACGTACGTCCACAACAATCCGTTGTCGTACACGGATCCGAGTGGGTACTTGTCGAACCGCCAGATCGTCATGCTCGTCGCGTCTGTTGCGATTTCGATCGCGACCGGAGGAGCGGCCGCGGCGGCGGTGACAGCGGGCAACGTCTCACAGGCGGTCGCGATCGCTGCGGTTGGCGGCTTCGCCTCGGGCTTGGCCGGCACCGGCAACTTCCGCGGCGCGCTGCAGGGCGCCGTCACGTCCGTTGCGTTCCTCGGAGTTGGGCAGTACGCAACCCACTTGGGTCTATCGCAAGAACATCTCGGGCGAGCCGCGATGCATGGAATCACAGGAGGTGTTCTGGAAGAACTGAGTGGCGGCAACTTCGGGCACGGCTTCGTCGCAGCAGGCGTGGGCAAGGCGATCAACTCGCGCCTGCCATCACTTGGGAGCCCGATGGCGGATGGATTCACTGCCGCCATGATCGGCGGCGGCATATCGGAGATCACCGGCGGCAGCTTCGCGAACGGAGCTGTGACGGCATCAATGCAGTTCGCTTTCAACGGCTTGGTCGGAAAGCTCGTTAAGGCGGGTGTGAAGACAGTTAAGGGTGAGAACCCACTTGGAGTCGCCACCGAAGTCGCAACCGACTTTGCCGACGTTGCCAAGACTTGCGTCGAGCCGAGCCTGACGTGTACCGCCTCAACCGTGTGGTTCGTCGCCGACCAATTTAGTCCGGTGGGCGATGTCGCGGACGCAGCGAAGGGGCTGTTCTCATGGATAAACAAGTCGCGTATCACCACTAATCCGCAACTACGAAGGGACTGGGAGGCACAGACGGGCTCGTCGTGGCCCAAGGACCCTGCCACGGGCAAGAATCAGGACGTGTCTCACGAGATTCCGCTTGCCGATGGCGGTACTGATCATGTGTCCAACGTCATGCCTCGTCCTTACGCGGAGCACGTTCAGAGACACCGCGATGCCAACGACTACTCGCGATGGGCAAGACGAAGGAACACCGACGAATGACGCGAGACGACGTCGGCCCTGACCTCCGCAAGGTCACCAAAGTCACAAACACCCTGCTTGCAGACGAGTCGAGTGGGCGTCTCGCTGACTGTCTGCGGGGCGCCAGGGAGTTCCTTCTGTTCTACGACTGGTGTCGTGAGATCCGAGAGGAGTACCTCGGGCTCTACGTCGACGGAATCATCGGCGTTTTTCTCTTTCAGATATCCCCGAGTCGCGTCGACGTAGACGAGTGGGTATGGGTGATCGTGGGTGATCTCCCTCCCGCCTATCTGACTTGCGAGGACTGTCCGAATCCAGCAACGGCTCTGGATGGGTACATCGGGGCGATGTCGGAATGGGTCGAAGCTGCGTCGACAGGTAGATCGGTCGCCGAGCTGATCCCCGTTAACGTACCCGCCACCCCCGTGAACGCTGAGAAACTACGACGGCGTCTCGAGTTCCTCGACGAGCGCGTCTTGGCAGACTACCGAAGTGACTTGTCTTAGTCCCGTCCTCGGTGACTCTCGAGGCGCACCGCGAACGGCGGAACCTCGAACTGCCCTAGCAGTGCTACCACTCGCGGCACCTTCCAAAAAGCCCGGCGAAACCAGGCTTTTTTCTTCGGCCGCGGCCCGATCGCCGCACCGCGGGAATGGGTGTAGGTACGAGAGCGAAGAGTAGCTGTCCTTTCAGGCGTGCCGCCCGTGGGGGTTTGAAGCCTCGATCGACGATCGCTATGCTGCGCGCCGCCGCGCCGGACGCGCGGCCGGCCGCGGCCCGTTCGCCGCGCAGGGGAAATTGCCAATGTCGTTCCAGCAGGCGCGGCGCCACGCCGCGCGTGTGTTTCTGTTCGCCTCCATTCTGTTCACCGCGGGCTGCGCGACGCAGGCTCGCAAGCCGCTTCCGGAAGGCACGCTACCCGTAGCCGGGACGCTGCCCGTCGAGGTCTATGTCGGCCAGCAGGAGCTGCTCATCGAGTCGCAGAGCACCAACCCGATGGCGGCCGGCGGCGGCCTGCTCGGCGCGCTCATCGTCACCGCGATCGACAACAGCGCGGCGAAGAAGGACGAAGCGCGCATGAGCGCGATCCGCGACCTGCTCGTCGGCGAGGACGTCACCGGCTACGTCGTCGAGCAGGTCCGCACGGGACTCGACCCGGCGCGTTTCGGCCGGACGCTCGACCTCGAGCTCGTGCCGGAGACGGTCGAGGCCCGCCTCGCCCGCCAGGCAATGCCGAGCCGCGACGGGGTGCTGATGATCTCGGCGAAGTACGCGCTGACGTACGACATGCGTGCGCTGCGCGTGAGCTTCGACACGGCGTTCGGCGATCGCGTCGTGAAGGGCAAGCGCATCACGCGCAAGTCGGTGTTCTCGAGTCGCGTCGAGTACCTCGTCCCGCTGCCGGGCGACTCGGCCAAGGACAAGGAAGACGCACGCGCCGCGAAGTGGGCGGCACAGGGTCGCGAGTACCTCATCGCGCAGATCCGCGCGGGGTTCGCGACCGCCATCGCGATGCTCAACCACGACATCGCCGCCGACGTCGCGGCAAACCGCTCGACGCAGAAGGTCAAGTACGCCTACGGTGCGCTCGCGACGGGCAGCGGACGGGTCGAGCGCGAGAGCGACGGCCGCCGCTGGGTTCGGGTGACGCCGGCGCTGCTGGTTTCGGTGCCGTGATGTTGCGGTGGTGCGCGGTCGCGCTGGCCGGTGCACTCAGCGGTTGCGCCGTCGCACCACCGCTCGCCGTCGACGCCGCGCGCGAACCCTCGCGCGCGGTGCCGACAGGCGTTCTCGCCGGCTGCCGGATTCATCTGACCGACGTTGTCGACGCGCGGCCCAACGGCGCACACGCGGGCGACATCGGGCGGCGTACGGTGGTCGTGTCGGACCTGGCCGAGCGGATTGCGCGTCAGCTCGAAGCTGCCGGCGTCTCGCGGGCGCCCGGAACCGACCGCGCCCAGCTCCGTGTCGAGATCGCGAGTGCTTACGGCTACGGCAAGGCGACGTCGAAGGCCTTCACGACCGTGCTGGTCGCGCACCACGACGGCGAGCGCATCATCGCGCGCGGCAACGACACGGCGGTGAACTGGTCGTCCGGCGACGGCGAGCTCACGCGCGGCCTCTTGCGCAGCGCGGACGCCGCGATCGCCGATCTCGCCGCAAAGCTCGCAACGCGCTGCGGCGCGTCCTAGCGCCTCACCCACCCGCCGCGAGCGCCGCTTCCTCCGCCGGCCGCGGGTGCGCGTAGAGAAATCCCTGCCCCAGCGAGCAACCGAGGTCCAGCAGCGCATCGCGCTGCTGCGTCGTCTCGATGCCTTCGGCGATGACGTCCATGCCGAGCGACGAGGCGAGCGTGCAGATCGCGCGCACGACCGGTGCGCTGCCGCCGTTCGCGCTGCGCGGCTTGAGATCCGCGACGAACGAGCGATCGATCTTGAGCGCCTGCAGCGGGAAGCGGTGCAGGTACGACAGCGACGAATAGCCCGTGCCGAAGTCGTCGAGCGCGGTCAACACCCCGGCGACGCGCAGGCGCTCGAGCGTGTCGCGGATCTGATCGGGATTGTCGAGCAGCGCACCTTCGGTGACCTCGAGTCGGACCGCGAACGGCGGCACCTCGAACTGTCCGAGCAGCCCGATCACGCGCTCGGCGAGGTCGGGCTGGCGGAAGTGCCGGGCCGAGACGTTGATGCTGACGTAGCGACCCTGCTTCGAGAGCACCGGCAGCACACGGCAGGTCTGCTCGAACATCTGCCAGTCGATCTGCTCGGCGCTGCCCGACTCCTCCGCGACCGCGAGGAAGTCCGCCGGCAGCAGCAGCCCGCGCTCGGGATGGCGCCAGCGCAGCAGCGCTTCGTAGCCGACCACGGCATTGTCGCCGAGCCGGACGATCGACTGGAAATGCGGCTCGAACTCGTGCCGCGGGATCGCGCGGCGAAGATCACCCTCGAGGTCGAGCAGGTGCAGCGCCTCGGCGTGCAGGCGCTCGTCGAAAAGCTCGAAGCGCTGGCGACCCTTGGCCTTGGCGCGGTACATCGCGACGTCGGCGTCGCGCAGGAGCTCCTCGGCGCTCGCGTAGCGCGCGTGCGAGAGCGCGATGCCGACGCTCGCCGAGGTGAAGAGCTCCTTGCCCGCGACGCGCATCGGCTCCGAGAGCGCCTCGATCACGCGCTCGGCGACGAGCGCGACCGCGTCGATCGCGTGGATGTCCTCGAGCAGGATCGCGAACTCGTCGCCGCCGAGGCGCGAGACCACGTCGGGTTCGCGCACGCACCGGTGCAGGCGTTCGCCGGCCTCCTTCAGCATCTCGTCGCCGACCAGGTGCCCGACGGAGTCGTTGACGACCTTGAAGCGGTCGAGGTCGAGGAACAGCACGGCGAACTGGTGGTGCGGGTCGCGGCGGAAACGTGCCAGCGCGCGCGAGAGCCGATCGAGCAGGAAACTCCGGTTCGGCAGCCCCGTCAGCGAATCGTGCAGCGCCTCGTGCTTGAGCTTGAGCTCGATGCGCTCGCGCACCGAAATCTGGTCGCGCAGCTCGCGGTTCGCCTCGGCGAGCTCGCGCGTGCGCTCCTCGACGCGGCGCTCGAGGTCGGCGTACGCGGTCTTGAGCGACTCCTGCGCGCGCTTGCGCTGCAGCCCGGTCGCGATGTGGAACGAGACGAACGTGAGCAGCTCCTGGTCGCGCTGCGTGTAGCTGTACTCGGTCTTGTAGCTCTGCACGACCAGCGCGCCGACCGTACGGTCGCCGTCGATCAGCGGTACGCCGAGCCAGCACGTCGAGCGCGTGCCGCTCGAGCGAACCAGCCCGCTGCCGATCATCTCGTCGATCTCGCGGCGCGTCACCAGGAGAGGCCGGCCGCTCTTCAGCACGAAGTCGGTGAGGCCGTTCTCGATCCGGCGCGGCTTGTAGTGCGAGCGCGGATCGTTCTCGTCCTCGGCGTACGGGAACCAGAGGCCCTGTCCGTCCTCGGAGACCAGTGCGATGAAGAAATTCCGCGCGTAGAGCAGCTCGCCGACGATCGCGTGCACCGCGGAATAGAACTCGTCCATGCCGAGCGCGGTCGACGCAAGCTCGGCGATGCGGAACAAGGCGGCCTGCAGCCGCGCGCCGCGCTGGCGCTCCTGCACCTCCAGCGTGAGTATCCGGTTGGTGTCGGCGAGCTCGCGCGTGCGCTCCTCGACGCGCCGCTCGAGCTCCTCCTGCGCCTGCTTGCGCTCGATCGCGGTCTGGATGTGACGCGCGACGAACTGCAGCAGCGCATTGTCCTCGGGCGTGTAGCAGATGCCGACGTAGCTCTGCACGACCATCGCGCCGCGCACGTCTCGACCCGAGAGCAGCGGCACGCCGAGCCAGTCGAGCGCGCGCGGGCCGGAGCCGTGCAGCGGCGCGCCGCCGTCGAGCTGCTGCAGGAGGTCCTCGGTCGTGCCCATGAGGGGCTTGCCGCGCCGGATCAAATGCCACGTCGGCGAGTACTCGATCTCGTGCATCGGGTACTCGTGCTCGGGATCGGGCTTGTCGGTGTCGACCGTGTCGACGAAGTAGATGAAACGGACCCCATCGCGCGCCGGATCGAACTGCACGATGTAGAGGTTCTCGGCGTACATCAGCGTCGCGACGATGTCGTGCATCGCGCGCAGCACGTCGGTCATGTCGAGCACCGAGCTCGCGAGGTCGGCGATGCCGAACAGCGCGCGCTGCAGGCGCTCGGCCTTCTCGAGCCGGCGCACCGACAAGCGCAGGCGCTCGATCTCGAGTGCCTGCGCGATGCGCGGGCGCGCGAGTGTGACGAGGTTGTCCCACTCGTCGCCCGGCCGCTCGGTGTCGCAGAGCAGCGTCGCCCAGGCCTCCGCTTCGCCCGCGCGCATCGCGAGCGCGATGCGTCGGCCCTGGGAGCCGCGCACCGGGTGCTGCGCCGGTTGCGTGAGCGCCTCGTGCACGATGCGGTCTTCCTCGATCGTCAGCGCGCGAGCCGGGAACTGCTCACGTGCCGAGCCGCCGTCGGGCGACCAGACCAGCACCGCCTCGCTGCAGCCGAGCGCATCGCGCGCGCGCCCGATCACGACGGCCGCGATCTCGCGCATCGACGCGGCGTCGAGCAACGCCCGGGCGAAGCGCGCGGTGCTTGCGGCCGAGCCCGGTTCCGGGGGCCGTGGATCGAGCGTACGTGGAACGGACGACATCGCTTGGGAGTGTAGTAGCAGCCCCGCCGGGGTGCGTAGCCGCCGGGCGCCCGAACCCCGCCGCCCGCGGCGCTGCGTTACATCCTTCGCCCGTGCGGGATACGGGGAGTTCGCGTACGCTGCCTCCATGGTGGGGGCGGCGGATTCAGCGAGCGACGAGGAGCTGATGCTGGCGTACGCGCGCGGCGAGTTGCGCGCTTTCGAAACCCTCTATGCGCGGCACCGCGGCCCGCTCTACCGCTTCGTGCTGCGCTCGATCAGGGATCGCGCGCTCACCGACGAGCTGTTCCAGGAGGTCTGGAGCCGCGTCGTCGCCGCGCGCGAACGGTACCGCCCGCAGGCGAAATTCTCGACCTGGCTCATGCAAATCGCCCACAACCTCATGGTCGACCACTTCCGCCGCCAGCGCCCGCAGGCCGGCGCGGAAGAGACCGAGCTCGTGCTCGCGACGCTCGACGCGCCCGAGCACGAACGGCCGGAGCAGCAGCTTTCCGAGTTCGAACAGCGGCGGCGGATCGAGCTCGCGCTCGAGGAGTTGCCGCCCGAGCAGCGCGAAGCGTTCCTGCTGCGCGCCGAGCAGGAGCTCGGCATCGAGGAAATCGCGGAGGTCGCGGGTGTCGGCCGCGAGACCGCGAAGTCGCGTCTGCGCTACGCGCTGGCGAAGCTGCGCGAGAGGCTCGTGTCGTGAGTCTGACGCCGCGCGAGCGCGAGCGGCTCGAGGCGCTGGTCGCCGCCTACCGGCGTCTGCCGAAGGCGGAGCCACCCGACGTTGTGGACGCCGCGGTCCTACAGATGGCGCGAAAAGCCGTTCGCGGAGACGCGCCGCCCCACAAAACCGCTCGCCCCTGGCCCACCCTCCTCGCCACCGCGGCGACGATGACCCTCGCGATCGGTCTCGCCTGGAACCTCCGCGATGCCGACCGGCCCGAGGCGCCGCAGCCCGTCGTGGTGCCCTCGTCGCCGCCCGCAGCCGTTTCGGTGGACGCGGTGACGATCGACCCTGCGGCGCCCGCGCGCGACACCGACGTTCGAGCGGCGAACGAAGCGCTCGGCGCCGCGGCCGTTTCGGGGAGCGCAGCCTCCGCCGAAACGGCGCGTCAGCGGGTCGACTTCGTCGGCGAGCGCGCCGAGGCCCCGTCCGAGCCGAAGCCCGAAGCGGGTGGGACGCCCGACGACGAGGCCTTCGCGCGCACGCCGGCGCCGGCCGAGCCTTCGATGACACGCGAAGATCGCGCCGGGGCGCTGGCGGCGCCACCAGCTCCGGCGCAACCCGCCCCCCCGAAACCCGTCCCCGAGATCCGCAAGAAAGCCGCGACCGCGGCGGAGCCACACCCGCAGCCGTTCCCGTCGATCGAGTCGCAATCCCAGGCGTCGCGTCCCGCGCCGGGCGCCGACGTGCGCGAGCACGAACGCAAGCTCGAAGACACCGCGGACGACTTCGAGAAACGTCGTGCGCCGGCGGAGGCCGATCGCGGGGCGCGCCGCGAACCCGAGCCGCCCGTTGTATTCGACGAGCCGCTGCCGATGGCCGAACCCGCGCCGCCGCCGCCGACGCCGGCACCGATCGCGACGCCCGCACCGGTACCAGCGCCCGCCGCGCGCGGACCCGCGACACCGCCGGCGCCGGCCGTCACCACAGCACCAGCGCGGATCGGGCTCGAGGGCTCGCGCCGCGCGGAGCCCGCGAGCCGCGAGCAAGGCGAGAGCCGCGAAACCGTCGTGACCGAAGAAACCGCGACCGAACCCGGCTACGCGGAGGAAGCGGTCGAAACGACCACGATTCTGGACGCGCAAACCTGGCTCGCCGAGATCCGCGCCGCGCTCGACGCCGGCCGCCGCCGCGAGGCGATCGAATCGCTGCGCGAGTTTCGTCGCGCGTACCCCGACATCGAGCTGCCGCGCGATCTCGCCGAGCTCATCGAGTGATCACGCTCGCCGGGCGCACGAGCCATGCGCTCGAGGTGCGCAAGAGCCGTTTCGTCGCGCTCGCGGCGCCCGTCGCAAGCCCCGACGAAGCGCTCGCGTTCGTCGCGTCGGTGTCGGACCCGGGCGCCACGCACAACTGCTGGGCCTATCGGATCGGCGATGCCTATCGCTCTTCCGACGACGGCGAGCCCGGCGGCACGGCCGGTCGCCCGATCCTCGCGGCGATCGACGGCCAGGGCGTCGATCACGTCGCGGTCGTCGTGACGCGCTGGTACGGCGGCATCAAGCTCGGCGCCGGCGGGCTGGTGCGTGCATACGGCGGCTGCGCGGCGGAGTGCCTGCGCACCGCGGTGCGCGTCGAGGTCGTCGCGACCGTCACACTCGAGATCGTGTCGCCGTTCGACGAGATCGGCGTCGTGCACACGCTGCTCGCGCGCCACGGCGCGATGCGGACCGCAGAGTCGTACGAACCGGACGGGGTGCGGATTGCGGTGACGGTGCCCGGCGACCGCCGTGAGGCGCTCGAAGCCACGCTGGCCGACGCGACGCGCGGCCGCGCCCGCACGCGCGCGCCGGAGTGACGCCGCCCTCTACAATCGCGCGATGCCCGAAACCGATCCCGACAAGAAGCGCGACCTGCGCCCGCTCGCGCGCGTATGGCCGTTCGTCGCGCGCTACCGCGGCCTGATCTCGGGTTGGCTCGGCTTTCTGCTGCTGTCGTCGACCGCGACGCTGACGTTGCCGTTCGCGGTACGCCAGATGATCGACCGCGGCTTCTCGGCCGCCGATGCCGCCTACATCGACCGCTACTTCGTCGCGCTGTTCGGCGTCGCGACCGTGCTCGCGATCGCGACCGCGCTGCGGTTCTTCTTCGTGACGCTGCTCGGCGAGAACGTCGCGGCGGATCTCAGGCGTGCGCTCTACGCGCATCTCCTGAAGCTCGAGCAGGGCTTCTTCGAGTCGACCAGAATCGGTGAGCTGATATCGCGGATCACGACCGACACGGAGCTGGTGCAGACCGTGGTCGGCTCGTCGGCGTCGGTCGCGGTGCGGAGCGCAGTGACGCTGGTCGGCGCTTCGACGCTGCTGGTGCTGACGAGCCCGAGGCTCGCGGGCTACGCCGGGCTCGTGATCCCGCTCGTGCTGCTGCCGATGATCGTGTTCGGGCGGCGCGTGCGCGGGCTCTCGCGCGAGAGCCAGGATCGCATCGCCGACACGAGCGCGCTCGCGTCCGAGACGCTCGGCGCGATTCACACGATCCAGGCCTATACGCGCGAGGCGAGCGAGCGACGCCGCTTCGACGCGGCGGTCGCGCGCACGCTCGCGACGGCGCGGCGGCGCGTCGGCACGCGCGCGGGGCTGACGGCGGCGGTGATCCTGCTCGTGTTCGGCGCGATCACGCTGGTGCTGTGGATCGGTGCGAAGGCAGTGCTGGCGGAAACGATGACGGCGGGCGTGCTGAGCCAGTTCGTACTCTACGCGGTGATGGCGGCCGGCAGTGTCGGCGCGCTGACCGAAGTGTGGGGCGAGGTGCAGCGCGCAGCGGGTGCGATGGAGCGCATCGGCGAGCTGCTCGCGCGTGCGCCGTCGATCACCGATCCGGCCGTACCCGCGACGCTGGTGCGTCCGATGCGCGGGGCGATCCGCTTCGAGCACGTCGATTTCCACTATGCGTCGCGGCCCGACGCGCCGGCGCTGCACGATTTCACGCTGGACATCGCGCCGGGCGAGACCGTCGCGCTGGTGGGGCCGTCGGGTGCGGGCAAGTCGACGGTGTTCCAGATGTTGCTGCGGTTCTACGAGCCGCAGTCCGGACGCATCCGCATCGACGGTTTCGACATCGCACAGATGCCGCTCGCGGCGCTGCGCGGGACGATTGCGCTGGTGCCGCAGGACCCGGTGATCTTCGGCTCCTCCGCACGCGACAACATCGCGCTCGCGCACGACGACGCGACCGTCGCGGAGGTCGAGAGCGCAGCGCGCGCGGCCGAAGCGCACGAGTTCGTCGCGAGCCAGCCGCAGGGCTACGACACCTACCTCGGCGAGCGCGGGGTGCGGCTCTCGGGCGGCCAGCAACAGCGCATCGTGATCGCGCGTGCGCTGCTGAAGGACGCGCCGATCCTGCTGCTCGACGAGGCGACGAGCGCGCTCGATGCGCAGAGCGAAGCCTCAATCCAGCACGCGCTCGAACGCCTCATGCGCGGCCGCACGACGCTCGTGATCGCGCATCGCCTCGCTACCGTGCAGCGCGCCGATCGCATCGTCGTGATGGACCACGGACGCATCATCGCGATCGGCACGCACGACGAGCTCGTGCGGCGCGGCGGCTTGTACGCCGAGCTCGCGCGCTTGCAGTTTTCGGCGCACGCTTTGGCGTCCTGATTTTCGTGCTGGGCGATGGTCCCGACTGACCTCATCCAGCTTCGGCCTGAAGGGCTCTACTGTCCGGCCGGTGGGTTTCACATCGATCCGTGGCAGCCGGTGCCACTCGCGTTGATCACGCATGCGCACGGCGATCACGCGCGTTTCGGGATGGGGCGGTACGTTGCCGCGAACGCGTCGGTCGATGTGCTGCAGGCGCGACTCGGACCGGAGGCTGCGATCGGCGGCGTCGCGTACGGTGCGGCGCAAGCGTTCGGCGAGACGCAGGTCAGCTTTCATCCCGCGGGGCACGTGCTCGGGAGCGCGCAGATCCGCGTCGAGCACGGCGGCGAGGTCTGGGTGGTGACCGGCGACTACAAGCGCGCGGCGGATCCGACCTGTGCGCCGTTCGAGCTCGTGCCGTGCGACGCGCTGATCACCGAGGCGACGTTCGCGCTGCCGATCTATCGGTGGGAGCCGGCCGAGGCGGTGGCAGCCGATGTGCTGGCGTGGTGGGACGGCAACGCGGCGCGTGGCCGCGCGTCGGTGCTGTTCTGCTACGCCTTCGGTAAGGCGCAGCGGCTGCTCGCCGAGCTCGCACGGCTGACCGATCGTGTCGTCTACGTGCACGGTGCGCTGGTCGAGCTCGTGGCGATCTATCGCGCACACGGCATCGCGATGCTGCCGACCGAGCCCGTCGCGGAGCAGGCGCGCGGTCGCGACTACACGGGTGCGCTGATCCTCGCGCCGCCGTCGGCGTCGGGCTCCCCGTGGATGCGGCGCTTTCGTGATGCCGCGACCGGGTTCGCCTCGGGCTGGATGCGCGTGCGCGGGAACCGGCGTCGCCGCGGCTACGACCGCGGCTTCGTGTTGTCCGATCACGCCGACTGGCCCGCGCTCGTCTCGACCGTGCGCGGGAGCGGCGCGCAGCGCGTGCTCGCGACGCACGGCAACACCGACGCGTTCGTCGCGTGGCTCGCCGAACAGGGCGTCCGAGCGGAGACGCTGCGCACCGCGTACGGCGCCGAGAACGACTGATGCGCCGCTTTGCCGCGCTCTACGCCGAGCTCGATTCGACCACCGCGACGAGCGAGAAGGTCGCGGCGATGGTCTCGTACTTCGAGGTCGCGCCGCCGGAAGATGCGGCGTGGGCGGCGTGGTTCCTCACGGGACGCAAGCTCAAGCGTGTCGCCTCCGCGCCGCTGATGGGCGAGCTCGTGATCGAAGCGAGCGGCTATCCCGGCTGGCTCGTCGACGAATGCTACGGACAGGTCGGTGATTTCGCCGAGACGATCGCGCTGCTCGTCGATGCGCAGGACGATTCCGATTCGAACGTGACACTGTCAACGTGGGTCGCGCGGCTCACCGAGCTACCGTCGCTCGACGATGCGCAGCGGCGTGCATCGATCCTGCGCTGGTGGCGTGGCGTGCCGTCGGAGCAGCGCTTCCTCGTCAACAAGCTCATGACCGGTGCGCTGCGCGTCGGCGTCTCGCAGCGGCTGGTCGTGCAGGCGCTCGCGAAGGTGTCGGGGCTGCCCACAGAGACGATCGCGCACCGCCTGACCGGCACGTTCGTGCCGGACGCCGACGCGTTCCGCGCACTCGTCGCGCCTGCCGACGCCGCCGCGGCGGTCGATCTCGACCAGCCCTATCCCTTCTTCCTCGCCTCACCTCTCGAGGCGGAACCGCAAACGCTGGGCCCTATCGACGAATGGCTCGCCGAATGGAAGTGGGACGGAATCCGCGCGCAGGTGCTGAAGCGACACGGGCGGGTGCGCGTCTGGTCGCGCGGCGAGGAACGGCTCGACGGTCGGTTCCCCGAGATCGAGGCCGCAGCCGCCGCACTGTCGGATGGCGTCGTGCTCGACGGCGAGATCCTCGGATGGCGCAGCGGCGAATGTCCGCTGCCGTTCGCTGCGCTGCAAAAGCGGATCGGCCGGCTCAAGCCTGGCGCGAAATCGCTCGCGGACTGTCCCGTGGTGCTGCTCGCGTACGACCTGCCCGAGCAGGACGGCGTCGACCTGCGCGAGCGCCCGCTCGCGGAGCGACGCGCGCGGCTCGCAGCGCTGCTCGAGCGCGCGCCGTCGGCGTTGCGTCTCTCGCCCCTGATCGCGGCAGATTCGTGGGACACCTTCGCCGACGCTCGCACCGAGTCGCGCGATCGCGGCGTCGAGGGCCTGATCCTCAAGCGGCGCGACTCGCCGTACCGCGTCGGACGCAAGCGCGGCGACTGGTGGAAGTGGAAGATCGATCCGTACACGATCGACGCCGTGCTCGTGTACTCGCAGCCTGGCAGCGGACGCCGCTCGAACCTCTACACCGACCACACGTTCGCGCTGTGGGACGACGAGGGCAAGCTCGTGCCCGTCGCAAAGGCTTACTCCGGCCTCACCGACGCCGAGATCGCATCGCTCGATCGCTGGATCCGCGCACACACGCTCGAACGCTTCGGCCCGGTGCGCGCGGTCGAGCCGCACCATGTCTTCGAGCTTGCGTTCGAGGCGATCAACCGCTCGACGCGGCACAAGTCGGGTATCGCCGTGCGATTCCCGCGCATCCTGCGCTGGCGGACCGACAAGCCGGCGGCGGAAGCGGATCGGCTGCGTACGCTGCGGGCGTTGGCTGAGAGCTGAGCTTCGCGGCTCACAAATCCGCAAAGAATGCCGCGATATCACGCGCGAGCAGTTCGGGTTCCTCGGCCGGCGCAAAGTGCCCCCCCTTCGGCATCGGGGTCCACCGGCGAACATCGTATAGGCGTTCGGCCCACTCGCGAGGAGGTGTTCCCTCGTCGACAAACGTGTTGGCGAATACAGCGATACCGGTTGGCACGCTGACGAAGTCCTCGGGCCCGAGCCTGATTCGGAATCGCCTGTTGTCGTTGTCGAAGTAGTCGCGCATCGAGGACGTGATCGTCCGGGTTACCCAATAGAGCGTCACCGTGGTCAACAGGAAATCGCGGGAGAAGCGGTCGTCGAGACTGCCGCGAGAATCGGCCCATGAGCGCCACTTTTCCAGGACCCAGGCGGCGAGGCCGGCAGGTGAATCGTTGAGCGCGTATCCGAGCGTCTGGGGCTTCGTCGACTGGATTGCTTTGTACCCAAACTCGTCCTCCCAGAATTCCTGGTTGCGCTCGCGATAGATCTTCTCTGCGGGAGACAGCGGTCGCGATCCGGGTCCGGTGTACGGACTGATCTCCAGATTGCTGAGATGGACGCCGATGACTCGTTCGGGCTCGCTCAACGCCATGAACGTGGTAACCCCAGCGCCGAAGTCTCCGCCCTGAGCCCCGTAGCGGTCGTACCCCAGGCCACGCATGAGTCGATGCCACACCCCGGCGACGTGTTGGTAGTTCACGCGCCCCTGCGCGGGCCGCTCTGAGAACGCGTAACCAGGCAACGAAGGGATCACAACGTCGAAGCAGGGCCATCGATGCCGTGGGCATCTGGATCGGTCAGGAGCGGCACGAGCGGAAGCAACTCGACGAACGTGCTGGGCCAGCCGTGCGTCAGGATCAACGGAATGCCGTGTCCACGTTTCGCCCGCTCATGGACGTAGTGAATGCGGACACCATCGAGCTCAGCGCGGAACTGATTGAACGCGTTCAGCTCGCGCTCTTGTGCGCGCCAATCGAACTCGTCGGCCCAGTACGCAAGCAGCTGTTTCAGGTACTCGAGGTCTGTTCCCTGTTCCCAGGGAGCGCTTGGCGCCGGATCCGGCCAGCGCGTGTTGCGGATGCGCTCTCGGAGGTCGGACAAGACCTCTGCTTCGATCTCGATCGAGAATGGAGTGATGGGGACGGTGGAACTCATTGTCGACCTCGATCTGACCCGCACCCGTCGCCCGCGCCACGCCGCACCTGCGCCAGGGTCTTATGACCTCAAGTGGCCATTCAGAAGCTCGGTGACGATGCGCGGCACGGTCGCGGTCGCGACCTTGAGATGCTCGAAGATCTCGTCGAGAGAGATCGGCGGCAGCGTCTGGCCCACGCCGCGTTCGTCGCAGCCCGCGGCCCAGTTCGCGACCAGCGCGACGCAGGCGTACTCGAGGTCGAGCTCCCGCGCGAGCGCGGCTTCCGGCATGCCGGTCATGCCGACGAGGTCGCAGCCGTCACGCGCCAGGCGCGCGATCTCGGCGACCGTCTCGAGCCGCGGGCCCTGCGTCGCGCCGTAGACGCCGCGCGGCACGACTTGGATGCCGGCGCGACCGGCGGCCTCGATCAGCGCGTGCGCGAGCGCCGGCGTGTACGGCTCGCTGAAGTCGATGTGCCGGACTTCAGCGCCGTCGACGTCGCAATAGCTCGAGAGCCGCCCGTGCGTGTAGTCGATCAACTGATGCGGCACGCAGACCGCGCGCGGCTTCATCAGCGGCGTGATCCCGCCGACCGCGTTCACTGCGACCGCGCGGCGCACGCCGAGCGCGTGCAGCGCGTGAAGGTTGGCGCGGTAGTTGATCCGATGCGGCGCGATCGTGTGGCCCGCGCCGTGACGCGCGAGAAACGCAACGCGCCGGCCCGCGCAGCGTCCGAGCGCGATCTCACCCGAGATCTCGCCGAACGGCGTCGAGGGCCTGAGCTTCTCCTCGACCTCGAGCCCCTCGAACGCGTAGAGCCCGCTTCCGCCGATCAGCGCGAGATCGATCGCGCGCGCCGTCATACCGCGTAGATCGCCGGCAGGTTGCGGCCCTGTTCGTAGTAGTCCATGCCGAAGCCGAAGACGTAGCGGTCCTCGACCTCGACGCCGACGTAGTCGGCCTTGAGCCCCGGCACGCAGCGGTCGTGGTTCTTGACCGCGAGCACGGCGATCTTCACGTCGCCGGCCTTCTGCGCGATGCACCAGTCCGCGACTGCCGCGAGCGTCTTGCCCTCGTCGAGGATGTCGTCGACCAGCAGCACGTCGCGGCCCTCGAGCGACATCGCCGGCGCTTTGACCCAGTGCAGGTCGCTGCCCGAGGTGCGGCCGCGGTAGCGCGTCGCGTGGACGTAGTCGAACTCGCAGTCGGTCTCGATCGCGAGCGCGAGATGGCCGGCGAAGATCAACCCGCCCTGCATCAGCGTCAGGAACAGCGGGCGCCGGCCGCGGTAGTCGCGATCGATCTCCGCGCCGATGCGCGTGATCGCGGCGAGCAGCGCCCCGCGCTCGTGCAACCGGTCGGCTTTCGCGAGTGCGTCCGCGAGCAGAGGCGCGCTCATACCGACACGTCCAGCGCAGTGACGCGCTCGATGAAGTGCGTGCGCTGCGGATTGTTCACGAGAGCCTCCCAGGTGTTGCCGACGTAGCCTTGCAGCTGCGCAACCAATGCGCTCGACGCGGCTTCCCGCGACGAGACCGACGCGAGCGACTCCGGCACGAGCTTCGGATCGCAGACCAGCACGAAGTCGCAGCCCGCGTCGAGATGCACCGCGATGCGCGCGCCGATGCCGCCGACCGACTTCGCCGCGGCCATGCCGATGTCGTCGCTGAACACCGCGCCGCGGAACACGAGATCGCCGCGCAGGACGTCCTCGATCCAGCGGCGCGAATAGCCCGCCGGCTTCTCGTCGACGAGCGGATAGCGTACGTGCGCCATCATCACGGCTTCCGCGCCATGCTCGATCGCGTCGTGAAACGGCTTCAAGTCCTCTTCGTCGATCTGCGTGTAGCTGCGCGCGTCGACTGCCTCGTCGAAATGCGTGTCCTCGAGCACCGAGCCGTGCCCCGGGAAATGCTTGATCGTCGCGGCCATGCCCGCGATGCGCATGCCGCGCAGATACGCGAGCGAGAGCTCGGACGTGATCTCGGGGTCGGGATGGAACGCGCGCTCGCCGATTGCCCGGTTGCCGCGCTTGAGATCGACGACCGGCGCGTACGAGATGTCGATGCCGATCGCCCGCATCTCGCTCGCCATCAACCACGCGTGCTCCTCGGCGAGCGCGACCGCGCGGTGCGGATCTCGATCGTACACGTCGCCGATTCGCGCGAGCGCGGGTAGCCGCGTGAACCCGTCGCCGCGGAAGCGCTGGACCGGCCCGCCTTCCTGGTCGACCGCGACGAGCAGCGGCGCGTCACGCGCCGCACGCAGCTCCTCGACCAGCGCCGCGACCTGCTCGCGGCCGGTGAAATTGCGCGTGAAGAGGATCACGCCCGAAACCTGCTCCTGCGCGAGCCACTCGCGCTCGTGCGGCGCAAGCTCGGTTCCCGCGATCCCGACGATCAGCATGCTTTCGCGTCTCCGCTCGCCCAGCGCGCGTAGGGTTCGCGCGCGAGCGAGATGTTGTAGTAGCGCGTGTCGTCGGTGACTTCGCGGCCGAGCCAGGCGGGCCGCTCGAACTGCGCGTCCTCACGCTCGAGCTCGAGCTCCGCGACGACGAGCCCCGCGTTCGCACCGAGGAACTCGTCGACCTCGAACGTGCGGCCACCGTGCACGACCCGGTGCCTCAGCTTCTCGACGCGCTCCGGGCAGAACTCCCCGAGCATGGCCTCGGCGTCGGCGCGCGGAATCTCGAACTCGTACTCCGAACGGCGCACGCCGAGCTCGCGCGACTTCACGTTGAGGAACGCGCGCTCGCCCTCGATCCTGACCCGGGTCGAACAGCGCTCGCCGCCGAGGTAGCCCTGCACCATCCGCGTCGTGTCCGAGATCCGCTCGCGCCAGGACGCGTCGCTCGTCAGGAACTTCCGCTCGATCTCGACCGCCATGCGCGAATTGTACGGGGGCCGCGCCTATCTTTCGAACAGCGCGATCGATTCGACGTGCGCCGTGTGCGGGAACATGTCCATCACGCCGGCCGCGGCGAGCGTGAAGCCGTGCTCGCGCACGAGGATTCCGGCGTCGCGTGCGAGCGAGCCCGGGTGGCACGACACGTAGACGACGCGGTCGGTTCCGCGTCGCGGCAGGTAGGCGAGCACTTCCGCGGCGCCGGCGCGCGGCGGATCGACGAGCAGCGCGTCGTAGGGCGCGCGCGCCCATGGTGCATCGCGTTGGTCCTGGAACAGGTCGGCGGCGTGGTACTCGACCGCGAGGCCGTTCCTTTGCGCGTTGAGGCGTGCGCGGGCGATCAACCCGGCGTCGCCCTCGACGCCGACGGTCTCGGCGCCACGTCGCGCGATCGGCAGCGTGAAATTGCCGAGCCCGCAAAAGAGATCGAGCACGCGTCGTCCCGGTCCGGGCTCGAGCAGCGCGAGCGCATGCTCGATCATGCGCTCGTTCATCGTCGCGTTGACCTGCACGAAATCGAGCGGCTCGAACACGAGCTCGATGCCGTGGTGCGGCAGCGCGAATGAAAGCTCGACCGTGTCGCCCGCGAGCGGCCGCACCGTGTCGGGACCACCCGACTGGCCGAGCATCGCAAGCCCCTCGCGCTCGCCGAACGCGACGAGCTTCGCGACGTCCGCATCCGTGAGCGCCTGCAGATGCCGCACGACGAGCGCCGCGACCCGGTCGCCGATCGCGATCTCGATCTGCGGGACGTCGGCGCGTGCGTCGAGCGTTTCGATCAGGGCCGCGAGCGCCGGGATTCTCATCCCGACCGCGGGATCGAGCACGTGGCATTCGCACAGGTCCGCGACGTAGCGCCCGTCGAGCTCGCGGAAACCGACGAGCACGCGTTCTTTCTTGCGCACGTCCTTGACCGACAACCGGCCGCGGCGGCGATAACCCCACGGATCGCCGGCGAGCGGCTCGAGAATGCGCGCGGGCTCGACCTGACCGATCCGCGCGAGGTTCTCGAGCAGCGTGTGCTGTTTCGCCGCGATCTGCGCCGCGGGCGCGAGGTGCTGCAGCACGCAGCCGCCGCAGACACCGAAGTGCGGGCAGCGCGGCTCGACGCGATCGGGCGACGCCGTCCGCACCTCGACGACGGCGGCTTCGTCGAACTGGCGGTGCTTGCGTACGAGCTTCGCGCGCACGCGTTCGCCCGGGAGCGCGCCGGTTACGAAGACCGCCTTGCCGTCGCGGCGGGCGACGCCGCGGCCGTCGTGCGAGAGGTCGGCGATGTCGAGGTCGAGGAGCTCGTCGCGCTTGTTGCCGGCCATCCTGCCGGATGTCCGGCCTACTTCTGTTTCCACGCGCCCGATGCGTCCTGGTAATGCCAGCCGGATTTGGCGCGCTCGATCCACTGTGCGGCGAAGGTCTCGCGGATCTGGCCCTCCCACTCGGGGCGGCCGTTCGCGACGGCGATCTCGCGATAGACCGCGTCGCGGTCGCGATTGTCGTCGGCGACGGCCTGCTTGGCCTGGGTGCGCGCCGCGAGCGGGATCGCGGCGGCGTCGCGGACATCGACGTGGCCGTCGCGCGTGAAGCCGAGGGCACCGGAATCGAAGTGCGGCTCGAGTGTGCGGAAACGCTCGGCCATGCGCGCCTGGATCGCGCGGACCTGCGGGCTCTCGATGTCGAGATCCGCCTGCGCGTGTGCCGTGCCGATCGGCGAGAAGAGCATGCCGAGCCCGTCGCCGGCACCGCCGCCGTCGTCCTTCTCCGGTGCGGTGCGCTCCGTTTTCGGCGACTCGCCGATCACCTCGTCGATGAACTCGGCCGCGGCCTTCTCCGCGGCGGCAGCCGGGAAATAGACGTTGATCGTGACGCAGGCGGAGACCACCGCGACGAGTGTCGCGGCCAGAAGCCAGTGGAGCTTGCGCATCTCGGATTACCTCGCCGTTCGACGCCGGGGAATGCTACTCGACCACAGGCGCGGTGCCTTCGGTCGCCGCCCTTAGGCGAGCAACCAGCACCGGCCAGTCGACGCGTCGCTGGTGCCCGACCACGGTCAATCGCGGGAGCCCTGCGCCACGGACGATAGTGTAGCCGCCGCTGTCTGAATCGAGTCCGCCCATCGTGCAGACGTTGTTCGCGAGTCGGCAGGTCAGACCGATCGCGCCATACGGAAACGTGTCGAACACCTTCAGCACGCTGCGCTGGATGCCGGCAGCGACGCCCGCACCGCCGACCGCGGAGAGCGAATCGACCGCGCGCTGCGAGATGCGCTTGCGGCCGTCGTACGCGTCGTCGGTGCGCAGCGCGAGGTCGAACGCGACCGGACGCCAGTCGACAAGCCGCAGCGCGCCGATGCGGCCGTCGAGACGACCCTCGATCGAGCCGAACGAGAATGTGTTCGTCAGCGCCGCGAGATCGAGGTCCTCGATCGCGACGTCGGCCGCGAGCGAAGGTGCGACCCCGAACGCGCGCTCGAGCGCGAGGTCGCCGACGCGGATCTGCCCGCCGAACACACTGAGCGTCAGCCCGCCGTCGAACGCGACGACGTCGCCCTCGCTGCGCAGCGCCGGGATCGTGCCCGACAGGCGTCCGCCGAACTCGGTCCAGCCGAGCGCGCGCGTCAGCGCCGCAACCGAGAGATCGACGAGCTCGATCGACGCGGCGACGCGCTGGCCTTCGCGGCGACGCCGGTACTCGAGGCTCGGGATTCGAACCGTTCCTTCGAGCGTCGACAGCTCGAGCGGTGCGGCGAGCGCATAGCCATCGGGATCGGCGCGCAGGGACAGCGCGCCGCCGGCGATCGGGATGCGATGGATCGAGGCGGAACGCCAGCGCAAACTTCCCGTTTCCGCGCGCGGCGGCGATAGCGGCAGGCGACCCGACAAGGCGTCGATCGCGAAACGTCCGCGCGCATCGTGCGCGGTGACTTCGTCGAGCTCGACGACGCCCGCGACGCGCTCACCGCGCGTCCACCCGAGCGTCCCGCGGAGGCGACCCTCGACCTCGAGATCGGCGAACGCGGTGCCCGCGAGCGCGCTCTTCGCATAGCGCGGGTACGCGCGGTCGAGCGGTGCGTCGAGCGTCGCGAGGTCGATACGAGTCGCGCTGCCGTCGGAGTCGAGCGCCGCGCTGCCTTGCGCGACGAGCGTCTCGGGATCGTCCCAGCGCCAGGACGTCACGGCGTAGCCGCCGTCGCGCTCGACCACGTCGAGCGCGAGCGCGACACCCGGCTCGGCCAGCTCGACGTAGACCGGCGCGACGAGCCACGCGCCGCGCTCGAGCTTGGCGTCGATACCGCAGCGGCGCGCGCCGGGTGCGCCGCCGGTTTCGAACGAGACCTGTGCGTCGAGGCCGGCCGCGGCCAGCGTGCCGTCCGGCGTGTCGAACGCGACGTCGTCGAGCGCGAGCTTGCCCTTGGTGCGTGGGGGATCGTCGGCGCCGATCGTGATCGTGCCGTCGATCGCGCCGTCGCTCGCGATCGCGCCCGGAACGTAACGCGCGAGCAGGGGTGCGAGCCAGCGCAGCGGGACGCGAGTCAATCCGAGCTCGGCGTCGCCCCGGGCCGGGGTCGTCCACGCGGCACGCGCGCGCCCATCCGCGAGCGCGACGTTCGTCACATCGGCGGAGCGCTCGATGCTCAGCGTCCCGCGCGCGCTCGCGCCGTCGCGTCGCATCGTCGCGGTGCCTGAGCAGCGGTATCCGCCGGCGGTCGTTTCCAGCGCGCATTGCCAGCGCAGCGCTCGCGCCGCCAATCCGAAGTCGGCCGCATCGACCCGCGCCGCCGAAAACGCGAGCGCGCCTGCCTCGATCGCGAGCGCGGCTTCTCCGATCTCGACCGCGCCCGCGCGCACGCGGTCCGCGCGGACGCGCAGTGCCGCTTCAGCGTTCGCGAGCGGCAGCGCGGCGACCAGCAGACAGGCGAGGTGACGCATCGGCGCCATTCTGACGCAGCGCTGGCGGCGCGGGCGAGTTCGCGCGACGCTATCGCCATGTCCGCTAGCGTCCTCATCGTCGACGACGACCCGATCTGCCGCGAACACGCCACGGCAACGCTGGCGGCGGCGGGCTACACCACACACGCGGTTGCGACGCTCGCCGATGCGCGCGCTGCGCTGCGGGCAGGCCGCGACGACATCGTGCTCTGCGATCTCGAGCTGCCGGACGGCTCGGGCGTCGAGCTCGCCGGCGAGCTGCGCGCCGGCGGTCGCCGCGCGATCGCGATGTCGGCCGACATCACGCCGTCGCGCCGCGCGACGCTGCGCGACGCCGGCTTCGCCACGGCGCTCGAGAAGCCGATCCGCGCCGAGACGCTCGTCGCCACCGTCGGCGAGCTCGTCGGCCGGCAGGCCGCACCAGCCCGGAAGAGCGAGCCCGAACGCGGCGAAACCGCGATGCTCGACGACGCCGCAGCACTGCTCGTCGCGGGCAACGCCGACGTCGCCACCGGCTTGCGGCGTCTGTTGCGCGACGAGCTGCCCGCGCAGCGCAACGAGATCGCCGCCGCACTCGCACGCGACGATCGAGCCGCGGCACGCGCCGTGCTGCATCGCCTGCGCGCTTCGGCCGGCTTCTGCGGCGCGCGCGCGCTCGGGCGTGCAGCCGAAGCGTTGTCGGATGCGCTCGACCGCGGTCAGCACGACTCAGCGCACGCGCAGTTCGAGCGCGTCCTCGACAAGACGCTCGCAGCGCTCACGACGCGCACCTCCCTGTAGAAGGGGCCTCAGCCCCGACCGCACGCCTGCCGGCTCCGCAGTCCCTGCTCCGCATCCGCTGGCGCATCCCTGCGCCAGCCCTCACGCCCTTCGGGCGCTCGACCATCGCCTGCGTCGATGTCCGGCCTACTCGGCTCCGCGTGGCGCACCGCCCGCGAACATCCGCCACGCATTGAGCTCGCGCCCACCCAGGTGATGCCGCAGGATCGCGCGCATCGTCCCGCGCATCGCGCGCAGCGCTTCCGCTTCGGGTTCGTCGTCGCGCGCGAGCGCGAGCAGCACCCCGCCCGTAACACGCGGTGCGAGCGGCCGCGCCGCCCACGATACGGGCCCGCGCTCGGGATCGTACGAATACACTTCGGCTGGATCGAGCGGCGCGCCGCGCTCGGCGTCGCGCGCGAGCTCGAGCGCATAGCCGAGCTCGGCCAGCGCGTCGCGCTCGAAGCGCCGCAGCGCCCACGCCGGCGACAAGCCTTCCGCGAGCTCGACGAGACAAACTCCGTAGCGCGCGAACAGCTCCGGATGCGCATCGGCGCGCGGCAGGAGACGCACCAGCAGCTCGTTGAGATAGAGCGCGCCGAGCAGTGCCTCGCCGCGCGGCCGCAGCGCCGGACCGACCGGCTCCGCCGCGCTCAACGTCGCAAGCTCGCCGCGCCCGCTCCACGACAACACCAGCGGCACCATCGGCTCGAGGTTCGCGCGCGCGATCCGCGGCCGCGCCGACCGCACACTTCGTGCAACGAGCCCCACGCGGCCGTAGTCGCGCGTGAACGCCTCGACCAGCAGGCTCGTCTCGCGATACGGCCGTTCGTGTAACACCCACGCGGGCTGGTTCTCGATCCTCACGCGCGCATGATCGCACTCGGGCTCATGCGCGAGCGACGGGGCGGGTGCGACCGCGCGGACCTACCCGCACCCGCCGCGCGCGCCAAGGTGGCACGACTACTCGGTGTAGCCGAACTTCCGCAAAGCAGCCTCGTCGTCGCTCCACTTCTCGCGCACGCGCGCGTGCAGCATGAGGTGCACGCGGCCGCCGAGCATCTTTTCGAGCTCGCGACGCGCCGCGATGCCGAGCTTCTTGATCTGGGCGCCGCCCGCGCCGACCACGATCGCCTTCTGGCCTTCGCGCTCGACGAAGATCGACGCGTCGATCCGGACCTCGCCGTCGTCGCCTTCCTCGTATGACTCGATCTCGACCGTGGTCGAATGCGGCAGCTCCTCGCGCAACTGCAGCACGACCTGCTCCCGGATCAGCTCCGTCGCGAGGAAGCGCTCGCTGCGGTCGGTCGTCGCGTCCGCCTCGAAGGTCGGCCCGCGCTCCGGCAGCAGCCGGCGCAGCTCCGACTCGAGCGCATCGAGACCCTTGCGTTTCTCCGCGCTGATCGGCACGAGCGCCGCGAAAACGTGCCGCTTCGAAAGCTGCTCGAGCTCGGGCAGCAGCGCCTCGCGCTGCTTCACGCGGTCGATCTTGTTGATCGCGGCGACGACCGGCGCCCCGCTCTCGATCGCGACCGCGAGCGCCGCCTCGTCCTCGTCGGTGAATCGTCCCGCCTCGAGCACGAACAGCACGACGTCGGCGTCGAGCACCGCGCCGCGCGCGGCGCGGTTGAGATAGCGGTTGATCGCACGCCCGCCGCCCGCGTGGAGCCCCGGCGTGTCGACGAACACGAACTGCGCGTCGTCGCGCGTCGCGATGCCGAGGATGCGGTGACGCGTGGTTTGCGGCTTCGGCGCGACGATGCTGACCTTGAAGCCGACGAGCGCGTTGACGAGCGTCGACTTCCCGACGTTCGGACGCCCGAGCACCGCGACCGTACCGCTGCGGAACGGATCAGGCACGGGCACCCTCGCGTGCGTCGATCTCGCAAAGCGCGGCTTCCGCCGCCGCAGTCTCCGCACCGCGCCGCGTCGTGCCCTCGCCTTCCGCCGCGATCCCGAGTACGTCGATCGCGCAGCGCGCGATGAACACCTTGTCGTGATCGCTGCCGTGCGTACCGACCAGCTCATAGCGCGGCAACGCGTAGCCCGAGCCCTGCAGGAATTCCTGCAGCCGCGTCTTCGCGTCCTTCGGCGGCTTCGCGCCCGCGATCGCATCGAGCCGCGACGCGAACAGATCGAGCACGACCGCGCGCGCCGCGTCCCAGCCGCCGTCGAGGTAGACCGCGCCGATGATCGCCTCGACCGCGTCCGCCAGGATCGAGTCGCGGCGCCAGCCGCCGCTCTTGAGCTCGCCCGGGCCGAGCTTCAGCCGATCGCCGAGGTCGAGCTCGCGCGCGAGCGCCGCGAGCGTCGGCTCGCGCACGAGCTCTGCGCGCCAGCGCGTCATGTCGCCTTCGTGCGCGAGCGGGAAGCGGCGGAACAGTGCCTCGCTGACCGCCGACGAGAGAATCGCGTCGCCGAGGAACTCGAGGCGCTCGTTGTTCGGGCGGCCCGCGCTGCGATGCGTCAGCGCTTCGGCGAGGAGCGACTCGTCGCCGAAGCGGTGCGCGAGGCGGGCGATCGGCTCACTCAACGCCTTGCCGCGTGAGGCTGACCGACGTGTCGAAGGTCGCGATGTAGTCGAGGTTGTAGATCAGGTTACCGCGACGCTCGTAGGCCACCTGCACGATGTAGTCGCCGCCGCGCCGGTTGATCTTGACGTTCTTTTGCGTCGGCGTGCTGACGTAGCTGATGTACCACTTGCGGTCGAGCAGCGACCGCACCGTGTCCGGCGGCTTCGACGCGATACCGGGCTCCTGCTGCAGCGCCTTGAGCGAGGTCCTGACCGCGTAGTACTCGGAATACACGGGAAACAGCTTCATCGCGATGAATCCGAAGAACGCGACGACGATGAGTACGATGAGAAATCCGAGCAGCGTCAAACCGCGTTGGCTGTGCGCGATACGCATTGCATCCTCCGGACGGCCGGTCTGCCGGTTCATTCGATGACGGTGCCGATGCGGCCGAACTCGACCCCGCCGTTCTTGCTGTCCCAGTTCATCCAGATGAAGAACGCCTTGCCCACCAGGTTGCGCTCGGGCACGTAGCCCCAGTAGCGGCTGTCCTGGCTGTTGTCGCGATTATCGCCCAAAACGAAGTACGAGCCGTCGGGCACGACGTAGGTACCTTCGCGCATCGGATAGGCGCCGTCGTCGCGCCGGACGAGGATCTCGTGCTGGTTACCGTCCAGCGCCTCGACCTTCAGCGCGTTGCCGGTCATGTCGACGCCGGCGCCGCTGCCGACATAGGTCCCCAGATCCTGCTGCGGCTGCGGCTCGCCGTTCACATAGACGACCTTGTCGCGGTACGTGATCGTGTCGCCCGGGACGCCGACGACCCGCTTGATGTAGTCGGTGCCGCGGTTCGGGTCGTCGGGGGACATGCCGGGGTACCGGAACACGATGACGTCGCCGCGCTCGGGATCGCCGAAGCTCACGAGCTTCGAGTTCAGCACCGGCAGGCGCAGCCCGTATGCGAACTTGTTCACGAGGATGAAATCGCCGATCAGGAGCGTCGGCATCATCGAGCTCGAGGGTATCCGGAACGGCTCGGCCAGGAACGAGCGGATCACGAGCACCGCGAGGATCACCGGGAAGAACGAGCGGCAATACTCGACGATGACCGGCTCGCGCAGGGCCCGGTCGACCAGCGCCCGGCGCTCCTCGGGCGAACCGGCGGCGCCCGCTTCGAGCGCAGCGGCGCGCGTGCGCCGGTTCGGCGCGAGCAGCCAGCGGTCGAGCGCCCAGATGACGCCGGTGAAGGCGGTCAACGCGACGAGCAGCGCCGCGAAGTCGAAATCGATTTCCATGGAGCTTCCGGGAAAGGGCCCGCGACACGCCTCTCGACGCGCCGGCTTGGCCGGGAATGACGCCACCATCGGGCGACCGCCGTCAAGGCCGGGAGGTCCCCGGCCCGAGGCGGCCCGCCGTCAGGACTTGTCGACCTGCAACACCGCGAGAAACGCCTCCTGCGGGATCTCGACGCTGCCGATCTGCTTCATGCGCTTCTTGCCTTCCTTCTGCTTCTCGAGCAGCTTGCGCTTGCGCGAGACGTCACCGCCGTAGCACTTCGCCAGCACGTTCTTGCGCAGCGCCTTGACGGTCGATCGTGCGATCACGGCGGCCCCGATCGCGGCCTGGATCGCGACGTCGAACTGCTGGCGCGGGATCAGCTCCTTCATCTTGTCGACCAGCTCGCGACCGCGGCGGTCCGCGTGCGAGCGGTGCACGATCAGCGAGAGCGCGTCGACGCGGTCGCCGTTGACGAGGATATCGAGGCGCGCGAACGGACCCGGCTCGAACCTGAGGAAGTGGTAGTCGAGCGAGGCGTAACCGCGGCTCGCGGACTTGAGCCGGTCGAAGAAATCGAGCACGACCTCGGCGAGCGGCAGCTCGTACTTGATCTGGACCTGCGAGCCGAGATAGCGGATCGAGTGCTGGACGCCGCGCTTCTCCTCACAGAGCTTGATGATGTTGCCGATGTAGTCCGGCGGCGTGAGGATCGACGCCTCGATCAGCGGCTCGCGGATCTCGCCGATCTTCGAGACGTTCGGGAGCTTCGCCGGATTCTCGAGATTGAGGGTCTCGTTGTCGGTCGTCAACACCTGGTAGATCACGGTCGGCGCCGTCGTGATCAGCGCGAGGTCGTACTCGCGCTCGAGCCGCTCCTGCACGATGTCCATGTGCAGGAGACCGAGGAAGCCGCAGCGGAAGCCGAAGCCCATCGCCTCGGAGCTTTCGGGCTCGAACCTCAGCGCCGCGTCGTTGAGCTTGAGCTTCTCGAGCGCCTCGCGCAGCTTCGGGTAGTCCTCCGCGACGACCGGGAAGAGACCCGAGAACACGCGCGGCTGCATCTCCTGGAAACCCGGCAGCGGGTGGCCGGCGGGCGCCGAGGCGAGCGTGATCGTGTCGCCGACCGGCGCGCCGTAGACGTCCTTGATCGAGGCGCAGACGAAGCCGACTTCGCCCGGACCGAGCCGCGGGTTGAGCTTGCGCTTCGGCGTGAAAACGCCGACCTCGTGCACCTCGTGCGTGCGCCCGGTCGACATGACGAGGATCTTGTCCTTGGGCTTGATCTCACCCTGCATGACGCGCACCAGCGAGACCACGCCCAGGTAGTTGTCGAACCACGAGTCGATGATGAGCGCCTGCAGGCGGTCGGTGTCGCGCGGCTTCGGCGGCGGGATCTTCGCGACGATCGCCTCGAGCACCTCGACCACGTTGAGGCCGGTCTTCGCCGAAATCTCGATCGCGTCGGTCGCGTCGATACCGATGACGGCCTCGATCTCCTTCTTGACCTTCTCGGGATCGGCCGTCGGCAGGTCGATCTTGTTGAGCACCGGCACGACCTCGAGGCCCTGCTCGACCGCGGTGTAGCAGTTCGCGACTGACTGCGCTTCGACGCCCTGCGCCGCGTCGACGACGAGCAGCGCGCCTTCGCACGCGGCGAGCGAGCGGCTCACCTCGTACGAGAAGTCGACGTGGCCGGGGGTGTCGATGAAGTTGAGCTGGTACACCTGCCCGTTGCGCGCGGTGTACGGCAGCGACACGGACTGCGCCTTGATCGTGATGCCGCGCTCGCGCTCGATCGGGTTCGAGTCGAGCACCTGGGCCTCCATCTCGCGTGCCTCGAGGCCGCCGCAGATCTGGATGATGCGATCCGCCAGCGTCGACTTGCCGTGGTCGACGTGCGCGATGATCGAGAAGTTGCGGATGTGCTGCATGAGGGGGAAGGGGCCGGGCCCGGCCGGGGCGGCCGAAATAAGCGGAACATTATGCCACGGGCGGGACCTGCCACCCGTGGTGAAGACGGGCGCTCAGCCGGTTGTGGCCTTGCCGAGCGCGTCGCGCGCGATCGGCTGCGTCTCGGCGGGCGCTGCCGGTTTGGCGCCGCACGGCGAACCGTCGTCGAGCACGAACTCGAGCTCCGGGCCGTCCGAGCCGAGGCGGATGCGATCGCCGGGGCGCAGCAGGGCCGAGCGTCCGATGCGCCGGCCGTTGACGTAGGTGCCGTTGCGCGAGAGCAGGTCCGAAATCCGGAAGATCGGGAGCTGCTCGTTGCTCCATTCGATCGCGGCGTGATTGCGGCTGACGCGCGGCTCGGCCGTAGGGTGGAAGCGCACGTCGGCGCGCTCGTCGCGCCCGATCGTCAGTGCGCGCCCCTCGTCGAGCGCGAAGACTTCGAGCTGCCCCGCCCGCTTGCCCGAGACGTGACGCAGGCGAATCCGCACGATCGGGCGAAGCTGGTGAGTCACGGCCCAGGCGACCTCGGTCGGCGACGGGATGCTGCGATCGTTCATGCCCGCTGCTGTCCCCGCTCGACCCCGCCTCCCAAGGTCGCCGTGACGGCAATCTCAATCCCGCTCGCGAAGCCGACGAACGGTACGCGGCCGACCGACCGGTCGCGTTCCTGCCTGGCTCACCGGCCGTGCGTCCGGGTATCCGCGGTCCCCGCGCCGCAGCACGAAGTTTCCGCGCGCAGCTCGTCCCCGCGTGCCGCGTTTCGCGGCATCACTGCCGCCATTCGTCGCGCGGAGCGTTGCGGCCGCGCGCGCGGCCGGCAGACTCGCCACCGGGTTCACACGGAGGCGTCGACATGGCGTGCATTTCACGGGTCCTGGTCGGACTGATCACCGCGGGCCTCGCATCGCTCGCGCAGGCGGGCGTCGTACCGGCCGAGGTGGCGGCGGACGCGGAAGCGGGCTATTTCCGGCGCGCGCTCGCGCGTGTGGAGCCGCTGGTCGCAACGCACGCAGAGGACGCCGAGGTGCAGTTCCGCCACGCGGAAGCGCTGATCGGCGTCGGCCGTCCGGACGAAGCGATCCCGAAACTCGAGGCGCTGATCGCCCGGAACCCGGAAAACGGGGCGTATCACCGCATGCTCGGCGCCGCGCATCAGCGCAAGATGGAAGCGGTTTTCGCGGCCAACCCGGGGCTCGGCGCGATGATGCGCATGCGCAAGATGCTGAAGGACACGCTCGCGGAGCTCGAGACGGCCGCGCGGCTCGCGCCAGACGACGTCGAAGCGCGCGTGATGCTGGCCAGCATCTACCTCGAGGCGCCCGGCTTCATGGGCGGCGACGTGGACAAGGCCCTGGCGCAAGCGGAGGCGCTCGAGCGGCTCGATCGCGTCGCCGCGTTGAAGGTCCGCGCGTCGGCGGCGGCGCACGAGGACGACGTCGACGAGAGTGCGGCGCTGTACGCCCGCGCCGACGCGCTCGACAAAACCGCGGGCAGCCTCGTGGCGCTCGGCGTCATGTACGTCGGGAATGAGCGCTACGACGACGCGCTGCGCACATTTCGCGCCGCGACCGAGAAGGACCCGGACGCGCCCGCGCCGTGGTATCAGATCGGCCGCGTCGCGGCGCTCTCGGGCACCGCGCTCGACGAAGGCGTCGCAGGCCTGACGCGCTACCTCGCGTTCGAGATGCGGCCCGACGCGCTGCCGTCAGCGGGTTGGGCGCACTTGCGCCTCGGCAACATCCACGCGCACGCGAAGCGGATCGACGCCGCCCGCGCGGCGTTCCGTGCGGCGGCCGTGCATGCGCAGCGCGAGCCGGATCTCGTGCGCAAGCTCGAGGAAGCGGAGGACGATCTGTAGGCTGCGCCATCCCGCCGATCAGCTGACCGCCCGCCTTATTCGAAGTCGTTGGCGAACAGCGCGTCGCCCGCGCTCGTGAGCGTGATCGTGAAGGTCTGCGGCGCGCTCGTGTCGACGCCGCCGTTCGCGGTGCCGCCGTTGTCGCGCACGCGTACCGTGAACATGCTCGTTCCCACCGCGGCGGCGACGGGTGTGTAGCGCAGCGTCCCGTTCGGGTCGACAACCGGGGGCTGCGTGAACAGCGACGGGTTGGTGACGCCACCGACGAAGTACGTGTCGACGACCTGGCTCGACTCGCTCGGGGGACCCGCCGAGAACAACGCCCAGGCCGGGATCGTGATCTCCACGCCGGTCGCGACCACCGAGGGCGGGTTGCTTGCGGCGAAGCTCGGCACGTCGTTGACCGGGGTCACCGGCACGACCAGCGGCACGGCGTTCGCCGCGTTGGAGAAGCCGCCGAGCGACGCGATGCTCGCGGTGATGTTGCGGCCCTCGCCCGGTGTGTGACCGTCGGCGCCGTCCCACATCCGCGCGACCAGCGGCGGCGAGTTGCCGGAGAAATTCGCCACGGGCAGGAACCGGACCTGCGCGTCCGGTGCCAGCACGAGCGCGCTCGAGCTCGAGAGCGCGGCCGGGATCGGCAGCCAATTCATGCCGGTGTCGATCGAGTACTGCCACGCGCCGTTCGCCGTCGCGGGCGTCGCGTCGATGCCGACGCCGGCGAGCGGTTGCGCATCGAGGTAGATCGGCGCGAGCACGGTGTCGAGGCGCGTGCCGGCCGGCGGTGTCGGCGGATCCTCGACGACGTCGGGCAGCGCGACCGAGCCCGCGCCCGACCGCAGCGGCGCGGCATTGCCGAGCACGACGTAGCTCGCACCGGACTCGCTGCCGGAGGGATCGGCGCGCTCCGCGCCGATCACGAGGTCGTCGATGCCGTCGTCGTTGACGTCGCCGGCGCGCGACAGCGCGAAGCCGCTGCGGTCGAACGCAGCGGTGCCGTCGAAGCGCACGCCAGTGCTGCCGTCGAGCGACGCGAGGCCTATCGCCGCCGTGAATGGGGCGGGATGCCCGAACACGAGATAGCTCGACCCCGACTCGGTCCCGTTCGGGTCGGCGAGATCGGCGCCGATCGCGAGGTCGTCCGCGCCGTCGCCGTTGACGTCGCCGGCCGAAACCGCGCGACCCGCGACGTCGCCCGCGGCCGCGCCGTCGATACGGAAGCCGTTGGTGCCGTCGAGCGAGGCGAGTGGGAACGTCGCCGGAAACGCCGCGGTGCGACCGAACACGATGTAGCTGGCGCCCGCGGCGTTCGCGCCGGGCCGGTCGGCCGCGAACGCGCCGATCACGACATCGTCGCCGCCGTCGGCGTTGACGTCGCCCGCGGCCGCGACCGCGGAGCCGCTGCGGTCGTCGAACGCGACGCCGTCGAGCCGGAAGCCGGTCGTGCCGTTCAGCGAGGCGAGCGCGAGCGACGCGCCGAATCCGCCGGCGGCGCGTCCGAACACCACGTAGCTCGCGCCGGAAAATGGCGCGGTCGGGTCGGCGAACGGCGCCCCGACGATGAGGTCCCGCCGCCCGTCGCGGTTGACGTCGCCCGCCGCAGCGACGGCCGCGCCGGTGAGGTCACCGGCCTGGTCGCCTGCAAGGCGAAACCCGTTGTTGCCGTCGAGCGCCGCGACCGAGAGCGCCGGCGTGAACGCGCCGGTATGGCCGAACACGACGTACGCGTTGCCGGCGGTCGCGCCGCTGAACGCACCGGGCGCGCCGACGAGCACGTCGCCGAAGCCGTCGCCGTTGACGTCGCGCACGCCTGCGACGGCGTAACCGAGCCGCTCGGATGTCGCCGCACCGTCGATGCGGAAGCCGTTGTTGCCGTCGAGGCTCGCGAGCGCGAGCGTTGCGGCGAACGCGGTGTTCTTACCGAACACGACGTACGCCGAGCCCGCGTCGACCACCGCGCCCGGGTCGGCACGCAGCGCGCCGACGATCACGTCGGCGAACGTGTCGCCGTTGACGTCTCCGGCCGCGGCGACCACGATGCCCGCGCGCTCGTCGGCGGCGGCGCCGTCGAGCCGGAAGCCGTTCGTACCGTCGAGGCTCGCGAGCGTGATCGGCGAGGTGAAGCCGGTGCTCTTGCCGAACACGACGTAGGCGCGGCCCGCGCCGGTCGCGGGCAGATCGGTCGAGTCGCAGTGGCCGCAGGCGCCGACGATCACGTCGTCGATGCCGTCGGCATTGACGTCGCCGGCGTTCGCGACCGCATAACCGCTGCGATCGCCGGCGGCGACGCCCTCGATGCGGAAGCCCGATGGCCCGGTGAGCCCGGAGAGCGGATAGACCGCCGCCGCGTCGGCGCCGTGCGGTGCCGCGATCGATCCGAAGAGGAGGATGGCCGTGACGGCGTGCGCGAGCGCACGTGGCGAAGCGGAGCTGCGGTCTTTCATCGAGCGCCCAACGTCGAACTCGGCCGGAGTCTGACCGATGCCGCCGCCTCGCGAAAGGGCATTCGTCGCGTTCCGGACTTTGCCCGCCCCGCATGCGTAGGGAGCTAACCGATGGGCACCGAGACCAGCTCGCGGTACCAGCGCCTCTTCGCCGAGTTCGATCGGCTCGAGGGCCTGCCCAAGACCGAGCGCGGCGTCGCGATCGCCCTGCTCTCGCATGCCGACCCTCGCTTCGCCGACGACCTCCGGCGCCTGATCGACAACAGCGCCGAGACCTCGCACGACCGCTACGGCGAGGCGGTGCGAGATCTCGCGGGGTCGCTCGCGCAGGCACCGCAGGATCTCGCGGGCCGCCGCATCGCCGACTACGTGCTGGTGCGCGAGCTCAGCCAAGGCGGCATGGGCACCGTGTGGCTCGCCGAACGACGCGCACCGACCTATACCCAGCGGGTTGCGCTGAAGCTCCTGCAGCCGCGCGCCCTGATGGGCGCGGGCCTCGAGCGCTTTTTCGCCGAGCGGCAGATCCTCGCGCGGCTCAATCATCCCAACATCGCGACCCTCATCGACGCGGGTGCCGCCGACGACGGCACGCCCTACCTCGCGATGGAATACGTCGACGGCGAGCCGATCGCGCCATGGTGCGACCGGCGCGCGCTGCCGCTCGCCGAGCGGCTGCGGCTGTTCGAGAGCGTGCTCGCCGCGGTGCAGTACGCGCATTCGCACCTCGTCGTGCACCGCGACCTCAAGCCCGGCAACATCCTCGTCGGCGAGGACGGCACGCCGAAGCTGCTCGATTTCGGCATCGCGAAGCTGCTCGGCGAGGGCGACGCGACCATGACGAGCACGAGCCTGTTCACGCCCGCATACGCGAGCCCCGAGCAGCGCGCCGGTCGCGCCGTCACGACCGCGAGCGACATCTACTCGGTCGGCCTCGTGTTGCACGAGCTCGTGACCGGCGTACAACGCGACAGCGACGAGTCGCGCGGCGCGAGCGAGGTCTACCGCGCCGCCGCGCCCGACCTTCGCGAAACGATCGGGAGGCTCCGCGGCACCACGCCGCGGCGTCTCGTCTCGGCGCTCTCGGGCGACGTCGACCGCATCCTCGAGAAGGCGCTGGCGCACGATCCGCTGAAGCGCTATCCGGCCGCGCAGTCGTTCGCGGAGGACCTGCGTTGCCGGCGCGAGGGGCGTGCGCTGCAGCATGCGCCGGGCGGGCTCGGGTATCGCCTGTTGAAGCACGTCGGCCGCCACCGCGTCGGCACCGCGATCGCGGCGACCGCGTTGCTCGGCGCGGTGCTGTTGTTCGCGGCGATCGCAATCTCGGCGACGCGCCTTCGGACCGAGCGCGACCGCGCGCTCGCGTCGGAGGCGTCGGCGCAGCGCGTCACCGAGTACCTCATCGACGTGTTCCGCAGCGCCGACCCGAACCGCACGCAGGGCCGCGAGGTCACCGCCACGCGAGCTGCTCGACACCGGCAGCGCGAAGATCGACGCGCTCGCCGCGACCGATCCGCGCGCACAGGCGATGCTGCTCGGCGCGCTCGGCTCGATCTACCGCAACATCGGCGCGAGCGACCGCTCGGTCGCGTTGCATCGGCGCTCGATCGAACAGTGGCAGCGCGTTGGCGGCCACGACCCGCTGCCGCTGGTCGAGCAGCTCAACAACACGGCGTCCGCGATGTTCGTCGCCGGCACGCTCGACGATGCCGAGGCTGTGCTCGACCGCGCGCTCGCGCTGCTCGACGCGTCCGGAATCGGCGACCACGCCGTGCGCGCGCGCGTCCTCAACACCCGCGGTGCGCTCGAGATGAACCGCGGCGACTTCGGCCGCGCGAAACCCTGGCTGGGCCGCTCGATCGCGATGTACCGCGCGCTCGGCATCCGCGATACGCAGGAGTATGCGGTGGCGCTGCAGAACGTCGCGAACGTCGCGATGGACGAGGCCCGGTACGACGATGCGCAGAGCGCGATGGACGAGGTGCTCGCGCTCCGCACGCGCCTCCTCGGCGAGGCGCACGACGAGACGCTGTTCACGATGAGCGCGATCGGGCGCGTCCAGCGCGAGCGCGGCGACCACGCCGCGGCGCTCGCGACGCTCGAGCGCGTGCTCGCGCTCCGGATCAAGGCGTTCGGGGACGCACACCTCGAGGCCGGCGCGCTTGCGAATGAGATCGCGAACGTCTACCACGATCGGGGCGACTACGCGGGCGCGAAACGGTACTACGAGCAATCGATCGCGATCGAGCGCGCCGCGGGCAAGACGATCCACGTATCGCTCCCGATCAACAACTACGCGTCGCTCGAGGAGGAGTTCGGCAACTACGACGCCGCCGAACGGATGTTCCGCGAGTCGCTCGAAATCCGCCGCCAGTACGGCGCCGAGGACTCGAACCGCGTCGCACGCGCCGAGCACAACCTCGCGCGCATCCTGTACCGGCTCGAGCGCTACGACGTGGCCGAAGCGCTGTGGAAGAGCGCCTACGCGAAGCGCGTGACGCTGTACGGCGCCGACCACCTCGAGCCGATCCTGACCGAGCTCGCGCTCGAGACCCTCGCGTTCGAGCGTGACGGCGACCTCGCGGCGGTCGAGCGCTCGATCGCGCTTTCGGACAAGGCGCTGGCGCAGGCCGCCGGCACGCCGACGATGCGCGGCCAGATCGAGGGCCGGCTCGGGTTGCTGCTCGCCGACGCGGAGCGCTGGGCCGAGTCCGAAGCCGCGCTGCGCAAGTCGCTCGCCTCGCTCGCCGCGATGGACGACCCGGGGAATCCGACCTACGGCGGGCTCGCGGTGAAGCTCGGCGTCGTACTGGCGCAGCAGGGCCGCGCGGACGAGGCGCGGGCGCTGATCGCGCAGTGGCGCGGCATCGTCGAGCAGCGCTTCCCGCCACACACGCGGATACGCCGCGACATCTTGGCGTACGACGCCACGCGCTGAGCCCGATCCGGGCATCCGGACGCGCGCCCGGTATCATCGGGGCCGGAAGGGGGGCGCCGTCACGACGATCAAGCTGCGCATCCTGCTGTGCGTGCTCCTGCTCGAGCTGGCGGGCTACGGCCTCGTGCTGCTGCTCAACTACCAGACCTCGCGCGAGGGGCTCGCCGGTGCGCGCGAGCAGCAGATCGCGGCGACGTTCCTGGGCTACGTCGAGAAGATCGACGCGCTGACGGGCGCGATGGAGCGAAACGCCATCGACCTCGCGCTCGCCGGCGAGACCTACCACGGCTTGCGCGGCGAGCTCTCGGTCGCGCAGATCCTGCCCCAGATCGAACGCCATCTCGTTCGCAATTTCGCCCTGTTTCCGGACGCGCTCGGCGGCGGCCTCTGGTACGAACCCTTCGCGTTCGATCCCGAGCAGAAGTACTTCGGTCCGTACGCGTTCCGCGTGAGCGAAGACATCAGCTTCACCTGGGACCTCAGCACGGCCGAGTACGACTACCCGAACCAGGACTGGTACCGCGTCGCGCTGCCGCCCGACGCGCCGCGCGACCGCGCGCCGGCGCGCACGGTCGTGTGGACCGAGCCCTACTGGGACGAAGCCGGCTCCAAGGCGCTGATGATGACCGTCGATGCGCTGATGCTCGACCGCGAACGCCGTCCGATCGGCATGGCGACGGTCGACTGGTCGACCGAGGCGATGCGAGCGTTCGTCGCGACGATCGAGGTCACGCCGGGCTCGTTCGCGTTCCTGATCGACCGGCGCAGCGGAAGGTTCGTGAGCTACGTCGCGGACCCGGCGCTCGTGATGCAGCCGGCATCGAGCCTGGCGTGGGGTTCGGCGGTACTCGAGGCTGCGCGTGTCGACGTTCTGCGCCACCTCACGGACGTGAGCTGGCGCGAACGCGCGCACCGCGTCTACTTCGTCGAGTCCGACGTCGGGCTGGTACTCGGCATGCTGATCCCCGAGGACGAGATCCTGCTCGAGCTGATGCCGGCGCTGCGCGAGAGCCTCTACTACGGCATGCTCGTGTCGGCGTTCTTCATCGTCGCAATGGCGCTGGTGCTGACGCTCCTGTTCCGGCCCTTCCAGCAGGTGCTCGGACAGATCAGCCTCAGTCTCCGGCGCGAAGAGGGCAAGCTCGCGCTGACTCCGCTGAGCTATCCCGGCCAGAACGAGTTCACGCCGATCGTCGATGCGCTGAACGAGGTGTACGAGCGGGTCAGCGAGTTCACGACCTCGCTCGCGGCCGCGAACGACGAGCTCGCCGCGACGCACCGCGAGGTCAATGACCTCAACATCTCGCTCGAACGCAAGGTCGTGGAACGCACCGAAGAGCTCGCGCAGAAGAACAACGCGCTGCTGCACTCGCTCGAGGACCTGCGCCGCGCGCAGCGCCAGCTGTTCGAGGCCGAGAAGCACGCCGCGCTGAGCCAGCTCGTCGCGGGCGTCGCGCACGAGGTCAACACGCCGGTCGGGATCGCGCTGACCGCGGCGTCGCACCTGCGTGACGAGTTCACGCGCATCGCCAACCCGGGGCGGCCGGAGGGACCGACGTACTCGGACCTCGCGCAGTTCCTCGACTCCGCGCGCGAGGCGTCTTCGATCACGGTCAACAACCTGATGCGCGCGGCGAACATGGTGCGCAGCTTCAAGCAGATCTCGGTCGACCAGAGCAGCGAGGCGCGCCGCGTCTTCCATCTCGAGCCGTACATCGACGACATCCTGCTGAGCCTGCGACCGCGGCTCAAGCACTCGTGCCACGAGATCGTGGTCGACTGTCCTTCCGAGCTCGAGATCGACAGCTACCCGGGAGCGCTCTCCCAGGTCCTCACGAACCTCGTGCTCAACGCGCTGCTGCACGCGTTTCCGTCCGGCGCGACCGGGCGGATCACGATCCACGCGCGGCGCGAGGGCACGCGGCTCGAGCTTTCGGTGTCCGACAACGGGCACGGCATCGCGCCCGAGCACCGGCCGCACATCTTCGAGCCGTTCTTCACGACGCGGCGCGGCGAAGGCGGCAGCGGTCTCGGGCTCCACATCGTCTACAACCTCGTGACACAGACGCTCGGCGGCGAGGTGCGCTGCGAGAGCGCGTTGGACATCGGCACGACCTTCGTGCTCGATCTGCCGCTCGTGGCAGGTCGCGATCAGGGCCCGGAAACGACGACGGCCGGCGCTCGCGCGCCGGCCGCCGTGTAGTCACAGCGGCGAGACGTCAGCCCGCGGCCGGCGCGCGCAGCGCGACGAACAGGGTCGCGTCGCCGCGGCGCACGAGCAGCATCGTCGAGCCGCCGGCCTTGACCTGCTTCGCGAGCGCTTCGAACTCCGCCGCGGCCTTGACCGCGGTACGACCGACGCGCAGCACGATGTCGCCCGGCTGCAGACCGGCGCGACGCGCCTCGGCACCCGTCACCTTCTCGATCAGCACGCCTTCGGCGTCGAGCTCGAGCTCGGTGCGTTCGTCCTGCGAGAGGTCGCGTACCGCGAGCCCGAGACCGGCGTTCGACGCGGTTTCTTCGCCGGTGGTCGCCGCAATCGCGGTGTCTTCCCTGAGCTCGCCGACCGTGAGCGGCAGCGAGAGCGTCTTGCCGTCGCGCCAGATCGCGATCGTCGCTCGCGTGCCGGGCGCAGTGCTGCCGACCAGCGGCGGCAGCTGCGCCGAATCGTCGATCTCGATGCCGTTGTACGACAGGATCACGTCGCCGACCTTGACGCCGGCCTTTTGTGCCGCGGAAGCGGCGGCGACATCGCTGACGAGCGCGCCCGCGATGCGCGACAGGCCGATTGCCTCCGCCTCCGCCGCGCCCACGCGCTGGATCACGACGCCGAGCGAGCCGCGGCTGACTTTGCCCTTCTCCTTGAGCTGGCGCACGACCGAGCTCGCGACCTCGATCGGGATCGCGAACGACACGCCCATGAAGCCGCCGGTGTTCGAGAAGATCTGCGAGTTGATGCCGACCACCTCGCCGTCGAGATTGAACAGCGGACCACCCGAGTTGCCCCGGTTGATCGCGACGTCGGTCTGGATGAACGGCACGTAGCGCTGCTCGTTCGAGAAGCTGCGGCCGACCGCACTGACGATGCCCGCCGTGACCGAGTACTCGAAGGTGAACGGCGAGCCGATCGCCACGACCCACTGGCCTGGCTTCAGCGCATTCGAGTCGCCGAGCGGGACGGTCGGGAGGCTCGACGAGTCGACCTTGAGCAGCGCGATGTCGCTCTGCGGATCCGAGCCCACGATCTTCGCGCGGAGCTCGCGGCGATCCTTGAGGCGTACGACGATTTCGTCTGCGTCCTCGACCACGTGGTGGTTCGTGAGGATGTAGCCGTCGCCCGAGATGATGAAGCCCGAACCGCCCGAGACGCGCTCGCGCGGGAGCTGCGGCTGGCCACCGCCGAAGCGCGGGTCGCCGAAGAAGCGGCGGAAGATCTCGGGGACTTCCTCTCCTTCGAGCTGCGCCGCGTCGCCGTCACCGCCCGCTTTGCGCGCGGTGATGTTGACCACGGCGCCGGCGCTCTTCTCGACGAGGCCGGTGAAATCGGGAAGTGCGGCTTGCGGCTGTGCCGCGGCGGGCAGCGCGATCACGAAGGCGAGCGCGAGGAATGCAGTGCGTAGGCGTGCTGTCATGGTGGCGAGGGTCCGAGCTGAAGTATTCCGGGGCGCCGGGCGCCGCGAGGCCTGTTGTGACTCCGCCGAACCGGGCGAGTTCCGGTCCGGCCCCGTACGAAACGCGAAGTGGGGCCGCGCGGGCGGCGACGCAAGAGCGCAGGGCTCAGCGCACGCTCGCCGGATCGAACATGACCGCGATCCGCTGCGCCGTGTGCACCGGCACGTCGCCGACCACGACGACCTGGCGGTCGTCCGCGACGTGACCGTAGAGATTGATTGCACCGCGCCTCAGCCCGCCGGTGATCGGCGCCAGTCCCGACGCGAGCGGCTCGACGTAGAGCGAGACGTTCGCGATACCGTCCGAGTAGACGTAGTGATGGCGGCCGCTCGCGACGGGCGGTACCGCGACGAGGCGGAACCCCTGCGGCAGCGCCTCGCGGAAGCGCGGACCTTCGAGCGGCTCGGTCGGGGCGACGGCCGTGGCCAGCGCTGCCGGGTCGGGTTCGGGCTCAGGCGAGAGCTCGAGCGTCGTGAACATCAACTGCTCGATCGCGCTGCCGTCCTGCGCCGCGAGCACGGAACGCAGCAGCATTCCGCTTTCGCGCTCGATCCAGAAACGATAGCCGTAGCGGTCGGAATCCGTCGGACGCGCCTCGACGACCGCCGCGGCGTAGCCCGCGACACGGTCTTCGCCCGCGACGCGCAGGCGGTAATGCGAAGCCGAGCCGAGCAGCTCGGCCGGGAGCACGCGGAATACGATCGTGTTGCGCGCCGGCAGCACGGTCGTGACGCCGTTGCCGGTCGAGCGCAGCTCGCCGTCCGCGCGCACGACACCGCGCGGTTCGCCCGAGAGCGAGACGAGCTCGTCGCGTGCGCCGTCGGGTCCGATCGTGCGGACGACGCGCAGCGTCTCGATGCGGCCATCGTGGAGATAGACGAACACGCCGCGGTACTCGCGCGTCGCGAGCGCGTGCGACATGCGCGAGAGCCACGCTTCCGCGGGCTCCGCCGCCGACACGCCGCCCGCGGCGAGCACCGCGAGCGCGAGCAACAAGACCCTCATCGACCGTCCGGTTCGGCGCGGTTCGGCGGCACCGGGCCCGAACGCGGCGGGCTCGAGACGATGTAGATGTACGGGACGTAGCCGCCGCGCGGGCCGGACAGCGTCGCGTCGCTGTGCTGGATCAGGTACTGGTCGAGCCGCGGGTCCGCGAGCATCGCGGACGATGCGCGGACCGGCGCGAGGATGCTGTCCGACGCCGGCAGCGCGCCGATCGGCGGACGCAGGTCCTCGGTCCGGATCGGCGTCGCCGCGACCAGCGCGGGGCCGCCCGCGGCAGGCGCGGTCGGCGCGACCGTGTCGCGCGGCGTCGCCGCGAACAGAGCAACCGCCGCGACACCGGCCGCGATGAGCCCGCCCGCCGCCGTCCTCAACCAGACCGGGGCGGTGCGCGGCACGCGTTCGCCTTCCTCGAGCCGCGCCATCACGGCGTGCGCGAAACCGGCCGACGCCGGCAGCGCGACCTCGCGCTTGAGGCACGCGCGGGCAAGATGGATGCGCGACCAGGCCTGCCGTGCGTCGGCGTCGTTGCCGAGCCGGCGCAGCGCGAAGCGCATCTCGTCGGGGCTGAGCTCGCCGTCGGCGAGCCCGGAAATCTGTTCGTTCAGCGGCTCTTTCATCACACTTCGACCTCGGAATCCGCGAGCAGCGGACGCAGCCGGTTGTCGATCGCCTCGCGCGCGCGAAAGATGCGCGAGCGTACCGTTCCGATGGGGCAGTCCATGCGTTCGGAAATCTCCTCGTAGCTCAGGCCGTCGACTTCACGGAGCGTGATCGCCTCGCGCAGCTCATCCGGCAATGCTTCGACCGTCTGGAACACCGTTCGTTCGATTTCCTGCCGCAGGAGCTCGCGCTCCGGCGTCGACGAATCCTTGAGCCTGATCGCGGCGTCGAGGTGGACCGCGTCGTCGACCTGTACGTCGTCGGTCGGCGGGCGGCGTCCCTGCGATACCAGCCAGTTCTTGGCCGTGTTCGTCGCGATCTTGTAGAGCCACGTGTAGAACGCGCTTTCACCGCGAAAGTTCCCGAGCGCGCGGTACGCGCGCACGAACGCGTCCTGCGCGACGTCCTGGGCCTCGGCCCAGTCCGAGACATAGCGCGAGATCACGCCCAGCACCTTGTGCTGGTAGCGGCGCACGAGCAGGTCGAACGCCTTGCGTTCGCCCGCCTGCACACGCTTGACCAGCGCCTCATCGAGGTCCTCTTCGCCCACCCGGGACGCACTCCATGCTTCAAACCCGGCAAGGGTAGCGGATGGACCGCGCCCGATCCCGAAGGTTCAGTTCGCTTTGCATTGGGTTGGCGCGCGTCTCTGGGTTCCATTGCTTCTGCGCGGGCGACGGGTGCGGGTAGGTCTGCGCGAACCAGTCAGCGGTGGCCCGGCGCCCGCGCGATCGCAAACACGCACCTCGAACAACACGAAACGACTCAGGCCTCAGCAGCAGCCATGAGCTTTTCGCGCTCGACCAGCAGGTTCTCGAAGCTCGCGGCCGGGAGCGGGCGGCAGAAGAGGTAGCCCTGCAGCTCCTCGCAGCCGTGCTCGCGCAGGAACGCCAAGTGTTCTTCGAACTCGACGCCTTCGGCCACGACGGCGCGGTTGAGGTTGTGCGCCATGTTGATCGTCGCGCGCACGATCGCCTCGTCGTCGGGGTCGACGCCGATGTTGCGGACGAACACCTGGTCGATCTTGATGCGGTCGGCCGGGAAGCGGCGGATGTAGTCGAGCGACGACTGGCCGGTACCGAAGTCGTCGATCGCGATCTTGTAGCCCAGGTCGCGCAGCGCGCCCAGCGTCTCGAGCAGATTCGGGATCGACTTGACATTGAGCGACTCGGTCACCTCGAGCTCGAGGCTCTCGGCTTCGAGCCCGGTGTCCTCGATCGCGCGCTGGACGACCTCGACGAGGTTCGGCTGGCGCAGCTGCAGCGCCGAGAGGTTCACCGAGATCCGGAGGTCGAGACCGAAACGCTGCTGCCACTTGCGCGCGTCGAGACAGGCCTGGCGCAGCACCCACTCGCCGATCGAGACGATGAGCCCCGTCTCCTCCGCGAGCGGGATGAAGAAGCCGGGGCTGATCATGCCGAGCTCGGGGTGCTCCCAGCGGATCAGCGCCTCCATCCCGACGATGTCCTCGCTCTCGGCCGCGACCTGCGGCTGATAGAACACGCGCAGCTCGCCGTTCTTCTCGGCCTGGCGCAGCTTCGCCTCGAGCGCAAGCCGCTGCTGGTGCGACTCCTCGGGCACGGCGACGTACGTCTGGTAGGTGTTGCGGCCCATGCCCTTGGCCGAGTACATCGCGACGTCCGCGTGCTGCAGCAGCTTGTCGGCGGTCGAGGCGTCGTCGGGGTAGAAGCTCACGCCGATCGACGAGGTGATGTGGAGCTCGCGCTCGTCCGAGAGCACGAGCGGCGCCTCGAGCACGCGGCAGATCTTCTCGGCGATGCGCAGCACGTCGTCGCGCTGCACGATGTGGCGGAGGATCAGCGTGAACTCGTCGCCGGCGTAGCGGGCGACGGTGTCGGAGCCGCGCACCGAGGCGCGCAGCCGCTTCCCGGTGGTGACGAGCACCTCGTCGCCGATGCCGTGGCCGAGCGAGTCGTTGATGTTCTTGAAGCGGTCGAGGTCGACGAACAGCACCGCGAACGTCTCGCCGGTGCGGTGCGCTTCCTTCAGCGTCGTCTCGAGCCGGTCGTTGAACAGCAGGCGGTTCGGCAGGCCGGTCAGCGAGTCCTGCAGGCCTTTCGCGCGCCCCTGCTCGCGCGCGCGCTCGAGCTCGAGCCAGAGCGCGACGCGCGCGGCGGCTGCGTCGAGCAGCGCGCGCAGCACGGGCTCGTCCTCGATCGGCCCCGTGCTCGCGACGACCAGGAGGTCGTGCAGCGCGTCGCGCTCGTCCTGCATCGGCAGCGCGACGAAGCCCTCGATGCAGAGTGCCGCGAGCTGCGGCTCGTCGGTCAGCACCTTCGGCGCGCCGTGCGGAAGGAACAGCGTGCCCTCGGTTTCGACGCGCTTGAGCAGCGCTTCCCAGCGCATCGCGAGCCCCTGCCGCGCCGGATCACGCGCGTGCGCGAACACGACCGACGGCGCTTCGGACTGCTCGGGGTGCAGCGCGACGACGTGGATCGACGCGTTCGGCAGCGCCTGCTCCACGACCTGCGCGACGTCGGTCAGCACGTTCCCGCCGTGCGTGCGCATGACCGATATCGGCTTCTCGAACGAAGGCGCGGCGCGCTCGGGCTCGCGCTGCGGCGCGGGCCGGAACGAGGTGAGGCACAGCGTTTCGAGCCCGCGCGCGACGGCGCGCGCGACCGCGTCGGCGATGTAGCGCGAGCCGTCGCGGCGCACGCGCAGGCAGCGGAACCGCACCTGACCGTCACGCTGCAGCTGCGTACGGACCTGCTTGCGCTCGGACTCGCTGAGCCCGAGGTTCAGCGCGTCGAGCGGCGTTCCGATGAGTTGCCCGCGCAACACGCCGACGCCTTCCTCGAAGCGCGAGTTGACGTCGACGATCGCGCCGGTCTTCAAGTCCGAGAGCACGAGCTCGTCGAAGCTCCCTTCGAATGTGAAGCGGAAATCGGCGCCGGCCGGTGGCGCGGCAGGTGTCGGCGCAGCACGCGCGGGCGCCGGCGGCGGTGCGGCGCGCGCGGGTGTCGGTGCGGGTGCGGGTGCGGGCGCTGCCGCGGGCGGCGCGGCCGGCTCCGCCTTGTCGCCACGGCGACCCGAGAGCGACTCGATGCGGTGCAACGCTTCCTCGGGCAGCACCGGGCTGCGGATCCAGTCGACGACGCCCGCGGGCGAACGGTTCCAGCCCCAGCGCGTCTTGAGCTCCTCGACCGTCGCGATCCCGATCACCGGCGTCTTGCGCAGCTTCGCGTCGGCGTTCATCGCGGTGCAGAACGCGAGCGCCTCGTTCGCCGCCCCCGCGAACTCGAGCAGCACCGCGTCGATGCGCGGGTCTTGCTTGAGGAACGCGTGCGCCTGCGCGAAGTCCTTCGCCGTGTAGATCGCCTCGAACTCGAACTTGTCGAGCGTTTCGAACAGCACGCGGCGATCGTCGCGATCCATCACGACGATCAGGACCGAGCCGCGCGCACGGGCCATCATTGCACCCAGCGCCCGTCACGCAGCCGGATGCGGCGGCGCTCCGCCGGTTCGTCGACGAAACGCTCCATGATCTCGTCGAGCCCCTCCGAGAGCGCGACCTTGTCCTCGATCAGCACGAGCTTGCGCACGGTCGCGGCGCCGGGTTTGGTGCGCCCGATCTGGCGCAGCAGCGCGAGCGCCTGCGGCCGGCTCGGCGAGAACCGCAGCGCGGCGGTGAGACCCTTGAACAGATAGACGCCGTAGTGCAGGCTGCCGCCGACGTAGCGCAGTGCGTCCGGCAACCGTGTCGAGCCGGGCACGCTGACCTCGCCCTCGCGCAGGCTCTGCAACCCGTCGGCTTCGGACCAGGCGTAGATCGAGTTGCCGCTGCGCAGCGCGAACGTGCGGAACTGCGCGAGCACCTCGTCGGCGCGCGGCGTCTCGATCGCGATGAGGCTCCGCTCGCTGCCGACGATTCGCTCGAACAGCTTCGGAGTGACGAAGACGGACGCGCCGTCGCTCGCCGCAGTTTTGCCGACGGTGACCACCGTGCAACATTAGCCGTGGCGGGCCGGGTTGGCCAGCGTTTCCGGGCGTTTGCGGCCGTCTTTGCATGTCATTTGCGAGCCGCCCGCGCGTCCGGCGACGGTGCCGCGCCGCGGTGACGCGGTGATAGGCTTTGCGGCCCCCGGGGCCGAGGACGGAAAGGCGCCATGTTCGAAGGACTGAGGTTCCGCCACTGGCGGCACGAGCGCGGACCGGACGGCGTCGTCGTGCTGACGCTCGACCGCGAGGGCGGCTCGGCGAACGCGCTCGGTCGCGAGGTCCTCGAGGAGCTCGGGCGTATCGTCGAGCGACTCGCGATCGATCCGCCGAAGGGCGTCGTGCTGCGCTCCGGCAAGCCGTCGAGCTTCGTCGTCGGCGCCGACATCACCGAGTTCGAAGCGTTCGCGCAACGCGGCGAGATTCGCGAAGCGATCGAACGCGGGCACCGCGTGTTCGACGCGCTCGAAGCGCTGCGCTGTCCGACCGTCGTTGCGATCCACGGCGTCTGCATGGGCGGTGGCACCGAGCTCGCGCTCGCGTGCGACCACCGCATCGCGACCAACGCGTCGTCGACGCGGATCGGGCTACCGGAGGTCAAGCTCGGGATCCATCCGGGCTGGGGCGGGCTCGCGCGCCTGCCGCACCTCGTGGGCGCGCCGGCCGCGTTCGACATGATGCTGACCGGCCGCGGCTTGAGCGCCGAGAATGCGCGCGCGATCGGGCTCGTCGACCGCGTCGTCGACGAGGCGCAGCTGCTCGACGAGGCACGCAAGCTCGCGACGCGGCGGGCGTCGCGGCCGTTCGGCCAGCGCGCGCTCGCGTGGCTCACGAACGTCTGGCCGGTGCGCCAGGTGCTCGCGATCGTGCTGAAGCAGCAGGTCGCGGCGAAGGCGAACCCGAAGCACTACCCCGCGCCGTTCGGGATGATCGAAGCGTGGCGACGCTCGGGCGGCAGCGTGCGCGACGCGGCGCGCGCCGAGATCCGCTCGGTCGTGAAGCTCTCCGGCACGCCGACCGCGCGCAATCTGCTGCGCGTCTATTTCCTGCAGGAGAAGCTCAAGAACATCGGCGGCAAGGACGAGCACGGCATCAAGCACGTGCACGTCGTCGGCGCGGGCGTCATGGGCGGCGACATCGCTGCGTGGTGCGCGCTGCAAGGCCACACCGTGAGCCTGCAGGACCGCGAGATGAAATACGTGCAGCCGGCGCTGGACCGCGCGCACGAGCTGTTCGCGAAGAAGCTCAAGAAGGAAGACCGCATCGCCGAGGCGAAGGCGCGGCTCGCCGCGGACGTCGACGGCGCGCGCGTGCCGGACGCCGACCTCGTGATCGAAGCGATCTTCGAGAACGTCGAGGCGAAACAGGCGCTCTACGCGAAGGTCGAGCCGCAGCTCAAGCCGGCGGCGCTGCTCGCGACCAACACCTCGAGCATCCCGCTGACGACTCTGTCGGAGAAGCTCGCGAACAAGCGGCGCTTCGTCGGGCTGCACTATTTCAATCCGGTCGCGCTGATGCCGCTGGTCGAGATCGTCCAGCATCCCGAGGTCGATCCCGCCGTGGTCAGGCGCGGCGCGAGCTTCGCGCGCGGCATCGACAAGCTGCCGGTGCCGGTCGCGACGACGCCGGGCTTCCTCGTCAACCGCATCCTCGTGCCGTACATGCTCGAGGCGATCACGATCCACCTCGAAGGCGTGCCGGCACCGGTCGTCGACAAGGCCGCCAAGCGCTTCGGCATGCCGATGGGCCCGATCGAGCTGGTCGATACGGTCGGGCTCGACGTCGCGGCGTCGGTCGGCAAGATCCTCTCGGAGTTTCTCGGGATCGAGCTGCCGCGCGGCATGGACGCGATGCTCGCGGCCGGCAAGCGCGGCAAGAAGGACGGCCAGGGCCTGTACGAGTGGAAGGACGGCAAGCCGATCAAACCCGAAGTCCCGAAAGACTATCGCGCGCCCGACGACCTCGAGGACCGGCTGATCCTGCCGATGATCAACGAGGCCGTCGCGTGCCTCGCCGAGGGTGTCGTAGCCGACGAGGACCTGCTCGACGCGGGCGTGATCTTCGGTACGGGCTTCGCGCCCTTCCGCGGCGGCCCGATCCAGTACGTCAAGGACACCGGCGCCGGCGTACTGAAGGCGAAGCTCGAGGTGCTCGCCGCGAAGTACGGCCCGCGCTTCAAGCCGAAGAAGGGCTGGGAAAAGTTCGGCGCGTAATGCCGGCCATCGCTACGCGATGTCCGGCCTACCCGGTAGCGGGCGGCGCCGAGTAGGCCGGACATGCCAAAGGCATGGCCGGCAAACCGCGCACGAGTCAATCGTCGTCGAACAGCGAGATCTTCGGTTTCGTCGGCGTTGCTTTCGGCGCCGCTTCGGATCCGATCGCACTCCACACCGCGAGCGCATCCTTCGTCGCCGCGACGTCGTGCACGCGTACGACGATCGCGCCGCGCTGCACCGCGATCAGCGCGGCGACGATCGAGCCGTGCACGCGTTCGGCCGGGGATTCGCGCCCGGTCAGCTTGCCGATCGTCGTCTTGCGCGAGAGCCCGACCGCGAGCGGGACACCGAGCTCGGTGAAGCGGCGCAGCTGCTTCAGCAGTGCGACGTTGTGCTCGAGCGTCTTGCCGAAGCCGAAGCCCGGATCGACCAGGACACGCTTGCGATCGAGCCCCGCGAAGTCGCACGCGAGCAGGCGATCGGCGAGGAATCGGTGCACTTCCGCGACGACGTCGTCGTATTGCGGCGAGGCCTGCATCGTGCGCGGTTCGCCCTGCATGTGCATGAGGATCGCCGGCACGCCGAGCGATGCGACGGCTTCGAGCGCGCCGTCTTCGCGCAGTGCGCGGACGTCGTTGACGAGACCCGCGCCGGCCGCGACCGCGGCGCGCATGACCTCGGGCTTCGACGTGTCGATCGAAATCGGCACCGCGACCTGCTTCGCGAGCGCCGTGATGACCGGCACGACGCGGGCGATCTCGTCCGCGGTGCTCACCGCTTCGGCACCGGGTCGCGTCGATTCGCCGCCGACGTCGATCAGGTCGGCACCCTCCTCGACCATCGCGATGCCGCGCGCGACGGCGTCGCCGACGCTGGCGTACGCGCCGCCGTCCGAGAACGAATCGGGCGTTAGGTTGAGGACGCCCATGATGCGCGGGCCATCGAGCACGAGCTTGCGGCCGTTGCAGTCGAGGGTGGGGATCGGCGCTTCGAACATCTTCGGATTATGACGCGTCCCAGTTGCAGTGAGGTCCGAAGTCATGTGGGAGGGGCGAAAGCCCCGACGGCGTAACGCTTCGCACGAAGCGCGGCGCTGTCGGGGCTTTCGCCCCTCCCACAGTGATTCCGACCGTATGCGCGACTTCGGAAACGCATAGGGCGCACCGGAGTGCGCCCTCTCTCACCTTTTCGTCGACACGCGCCTCAGTGCTGCGCCGCGGGCCCGCCGATCGGCCCCGCGCTGTCGCCGGGCGCCGCCGTGTGCTTGTCGGGCTTCGACCAGTCGCGCGGCGCGCCGGGCTTGCGGCCCTGCATGATCGCGTCGATCTGCTCGGCGTCGATCGTCTCGTACTGCAGCAGCGCCTCGGCCATTACGTGCAGCTTGTCGAGGTTGGCCGTGATCAGCGTCTTCGCCGTGGTGTAGGCGTCGTTGATGACGCTGCGGACCTCTTCGTCGATCTTGCGCGCGGTCTCGTCGGAAACGTTCTTGTGCTGCGTGACCGAACGGCCGAGGAACACCTCTTCCTCCTCGTCGCCGTACGCGACCGGACCGAGCGCGTCGGACAGGCCGTACTTCGTGACCATGTTGCGCGCGAGCTGCGTTGCGCGGTGTATGTCGTTCGAGGCCCCGGTGGTGACCTTCGCCGCGCCGAAGATGACCTCCTCCGCGACGCGCCCGCCGTAGAGCGAGCACAGCCGGCTCTGTAGCGCGGTCTTCGAGTGGCTGTAGCGGTCCTCTTCCGGCAGGAACATCGTCACGCCGAGCGCGCGACCGCGCGGAATGATCGAGACCTTGTAGACCGGGTCGTGCTCGTCGACGAGCCGGCCGACGATCGCGTGGCCCGCCTCGTGGTACGCCGTGAGCTTCTTCTCCTGCTCGGACATGACCATCGATTTGCGCTCGGCGCCCATCATGATCTTGTCCTTGGCGCGCTCGAAGTGGCCCATCGCCACTTCCTTCTGGTTCTCGCGCGCGGCGAACAGCGCCGCCTCGTTGACGAGGTTCGCGAGGTCCGCGCCCGAAAAGCCCGGCGTGCCGCGCGCGATCTTGGTCGGATCGACGTCGTCGGACACCGGGACCTTCTTCATGTGCACCTTGAGGATCTGCTCGCGGCCACGCAGATCGGGCAGCGGCACCACCACCTGCCGGTCGAAGCGACCCGGACGCAGCAGCGCGGGATCGAGCACGTCGGGACGGTTCGTCGCCGCGATGACGATGATGCCCTCGTTGCCCTCGAAGCCGTCCATCTCGACCAGCAGCTGGTTGAGCGTCTGCTCGCGCTCGTCGTGACCGCCGCCGAGGCCGGCGCCGCGATGGCGACCGACCGCGTCGATCTCGTCGATGAAGATGATGCAGGGCGCGTGCTTCTTCGCCTGGTCGAACATGTCGCGCACGCGCGAGGCGCCGACGCCGACGAACATCTCGACGAAGTCCGAGCCCGAGATCGTGAAGAACGGCACCTTCGCTTCGCCCGCGATCGCCTTCGCGAGCAGCGTCTTGCCGGTACCGGGCGAGCCGACCATCAACACGCCGCGCGGGATGCGGCCGCCGAGCTTCTGAAACTTCGCGGGATCACGCAGGAACTCCACGAGCTCCTGCACTTCGTCCTTGGCTTCGTCGACGCCCGCGACGTCCGCGAACGTGATCTTGACCTGGTCCTCGCCCTGCAGCCGCGCGCGCGAGCGCCCGAAGCTCATCGCGCCGCGTCCGCCCGCGCCCGACTGCATCTGGCGCATGAAGTAGACCAGCACGGCGATGAAGATCAGGAACGGCAGCGAGCTGATGAGCAGATCGATCAGCAGCGAGTTCTGCTTCGGCGGAGCCTGCTGGATCTCGACGTCGTGCTCGATGAGGTCGTTGATGAGGTCGTTGTCGAACGGCGCGTGGGTGCGGAACTCCGTGCCGTCACGCTTCTTTCCGCTGACCGTGGTGCGGTCGGCCTCCATCGTGACCTGCTGGATGTTGTCCTGCTCGACCTCGCGCAGGAACGCCGAGTACGACATCGCCTGCGACGACGCCGAGCGCGGGGACAGGCTCTGGAAGACGGTCATCAGCACCAGACCGATCACGAGCCAAACCAGTACGTTCTTCGCCATCTCGTTCATCTTCGCAATAGGAATGTCGGTGGGATCCAGTTCGCCCGCGGCTCAGCGCCCCTTGAACCCGGTGGCGAGCGCGTAGACCTCGGGGCTTCTCGCCCGCGACGCCTTGGGCTTGCGCATCGTGAGCTTGGCATATCGGGTGCGCAAGTCCTTCAGGTAATCGTCGAACCCCACGCCCTGGAACAGCTTCACGAGAAACGTCCCGCCGGGCTTGAGGTGTTCCTGCGCGAAGTCGCGCGCGAGCTCCACGAGCTCCATCGCGCGCGCCTGATCGACAGAGGCCACGCCGGTCATATTGGGCGCCATGTCCGACAGCACAAGATCGACCGCCGCGCCGCCGAGCGCCGCCTCGAGCTGCCGCAACACGCTTTCTTCACGAAAATCGCCCTGAAGAAAGGTCACGCCGCCGACCGAGGGCATCGGCAGAATGTCGAGCGCGACGACGCGGCCCTCGCCGGCGAGAACCTGCTGCACCATCTGCGACCAACCTCCCGGCGCGGCGCCGAGATCGACCACGGTCATGCCGCGCTTGATCAGACGGTCGCGCTCGATCAGCTCCTCGAGCTTGTACGCCGCGCGCGAGCGCACGCCCTCGGCCTGTGCACGCTTGACGTACGGATCGGCGAAATGCTCGCGGAGCCAGCGGTGGCTCGACTTGCTGCGGGAGGCCATGGTTCGGAGGCTGCGGGCGTGACGCATGATACCCTCAACGGCGTTTCCGGCCGCGCGGAGCGCGGTCGCGTTCGCCCGGAAGTCCAGCGCATGCCGCTTTCCAATACCCAAGTCCGCTACCTGCGCGGTCTCGCGCACGCGCTGAAGCCGGTCGTGCTCGTCGGCGCGAAAGGCGTTACCGACGCGCTCGTCGCCGAGCTTGACGGTGCGCTCGAGCACCACGAGCTCGTGAAGCTCCGGATCGAGGCGGAAGACCGCGACTCGCGCAACGATGTCGCCGTCGATCTCGCCCAGCGCGTCCGTGCCGAGCCCGTGCAGCGCATCGGGCATACGTTGACGCTCTATCGCCGCAATCGCGAAAGCCCGCGGATCAGCCTGCCGCGCTGATGCGAAGCCGAGGTCGCGCATGCACCTCAACCTCCATGCCCCCGACACCCCGTACTACGTGCGCCGCTGCGAGCCGCACGCCGTTACGGTCGTCGACCGCGAGCTGCACCGGAGCTTCCTGCTCGCACCCGACCGCCTGATCGAGGATTGGGACGCGAGCGACGTGACTTCGATGACGCCGGCGTCGGCCGACCCGATCGTCGCGCTCGGGCCGGAGGTCGTGCTGCTCGGCAGCGGCACACGCCTCAAGTTCCCGCCGCAGGCCGTGCTGGCGTCGTTCCTGACGCGCGGCATCGGCGTCGAGGTGATGGACAACGCCGCCGCGGCACGGACCTTCAACGTGCTCGCGCAGGAAGGTCGCAAGGTCGTTGCGGCGTTCATCCTGCCGTAGCCCTCCATCGGGCTGCCGGCCTTGCTTCGCAAGTCCGGCCTACTCGGGCGTGGGCGGCCTACTCGGAGTAGGCCGGACATCGCGCAGCGATGGCCGGCAACCCGCGGCCGCAGCGTCACGACGCCGTCTGCGTTTGCGCCCTCGCCTTCAGCAATTCCACCTCGCGCGCGTTCTGCGTCATCGATGCGGCGCGCTCGAACTCGCGCTTCGCCTCGTCGCGGCGGCCGAGCTTCGCGAGCAGGTCGCCGCGCACGCTCGGCAACAGGTGATAGCGCGCGAGCGCCGGTGCGTCGCTGAGCGCGTCGACCGCCTCCAGCCCGGCCGCCGGTCCGAACGCCATGCCGATCGCGACCGCGCGATTGAGCGCGACGACCGGCGACGGCACGATCTCGGCGAGCGCGTCGTAGAGCGCGACGATCTCACGCCACTCGGTCGCCGCGGCGGTCGCGGCGCGCGCGTGGCACGCGGCAATCGCGGCCTGCAGCACGTAGGGCCCGCGCGCTTCGCCGTGCGCTCGGCACAGCGCATCGGCGCGCGCGAGCGCCGCGAGCCCGCGGCGGATCAGCAGCCGGTTCCAGCGCGCACGGCTCTGGTCGAGCAGCAACACCGGATTCCCGGCGCGATCGACGCGTGCCTCGAGACGCGAGGCCTGGATCTCCATCAGCGCGGCGAGGCCGTGCACCTCGGGCTCGTCCGGTGCGAGCGCCGCGAGCACGCGCCCGAGCCTGAGCGCTTCCTCGCAGAGCGTCGGCCGCATCCAGTGCTCGCCCGAGGTCGCGGCGTAGCCTTCGTTGAAGACGAGGTAGACGACCTCGAGCACCGATGTGAGCCGCGGCGCGAGTTCGTCGCGGCGCGGCACCTCGAACGGCACCTGCGAGGCCGACAGCGTGCGCTTGGCTCGTACGATGCGCTGCGCGATCGTCGGCTCCGGCACGAGGAACGCGCGTGCGATCTCGTCGGTCGCGAGACCGCCGACGAGCTTCAGCGTGAGCGCGACCCGCGCGTCGGTCGTCAGCACCGGATGGCAAGCGACGAACACGAGCCGCAGCAGATCGTCGCCGATGTCGTCGTCGGCTGCCGCGGCGACGACGTCGCCGGTGTCGGGCGCGCTGACCGCATCGAGGTCGCGCCCGTACTCGTCGTGTTTGCGCACCGCGAGCGCGTCGCGCCGCAGCCGATCGAGCGCGCGATTCTTCGCCGTCGCCATGAGCCAGGCTCCCGGGTTGTCGGGCACGCCGTTCGCCGGCCAGTGCTCGAACGCCACGATCAGCGCGTCCTGCGCGAGGTCTTCCGCGAGGCCGACATCGCGCACGAGCCGCGCGACCGAAGCGACGATGCGCGCCGACTCGATCCGCCAGACCGCCTCGATCGCGCGATGCGTCGCCGCGTCGCCGGCCACGCTCAGGCCTTCGGCTCGGCGCCGGGGATCATCGCGAGCAGCTCCCAGATGTGCCCGTCGAGATCCTCGAAACCGTGCGCGTACATGAAGCCGTGGTCCTGCGGATCCCGATGCGCCTTGCCGCCCGCGGCGACCGCGAGGCGCACCAGCTCGTCGACTCGCGCGCGGCTCTCGACCTCGAGCGCATAGAGCCCTTCGACGCTGCGCGTCGCGTCGACCAGCGTCTTCGAGGTGAAGGTGCGGAAGAAGCGCTCGACCAGCAGCATCGCGTAGATTCGCTCGCCGAGAACGAGGCACGCGCCCTCGTCGTTCGTGAACTTCGGATCGAACGCGAAGCCGAGCTTCTGCCAGAACGCCTTGGAGCGCGGCAGGTCCGCGACCGCGAGATTGACGAAGATCTGCGTGACCATGGTGTCGTCGTCCTCAGCCGCGCTTCTGCTGCATGTCGAGCTCGCGAAAACGCTCGATCGCCGGACCCTGCTCGAAGTCCTCGAGCTCGAACAGGCGCCGCACCTCGATCTCGCCGTCCTGGCCTTCGCCGGACGGGTTCGGGAATCGCCGCGCCCACTCGCGCGCCTCTTCCTCCGAGCGGACCTGGATCAGCGTGTAGCCCGCGACGAGCTCCTTCGCCTCGGCAAACGGCCCGTCGACGATGCAGCGCTTTCCGCCCGAATACTGCACGCGGAAGCCCTTCGAGCTCGGCTGCAGGCCAGAGCCGTCGAGCAGCACGCCCGCCTGCGCGAGCGACTCGTTGTAGCTCGCCATCTCGGCGAACCGCGACTCCTCCGGCATCCTGCCGGCCTCGGAATCGGCGGTGGCCTTGACGATGATCAGGTAGCGCATCGGAGCTCTCCGTTCGTTGGGTTCGGGAGGCCCGTACGCCCCCTTGCCGATACGACGAACGGGCGCGCGGCGAATCGACAGCGGCCGCAGCCCGATCGGTCGCGGCCGAGCCTTCAGGCGTAGCAGGGCCCGGTTTCGCGCACCTCGATCGTCGCCCACTCCGCCGCCGGGCACTCCGCCGCGAGCGTGAGCGCTTCCTCGCGCGTCTCGCAGTCGACCAGGAAATAGCCGCCGACGAGCTCCTTCGCCTCGACGAACGGTCCGTCGAGGACACGGCGGCTGCCGTTGTGCGCGGTGAGCCGGGCACCGTCGGCCTTGAGCGAATTGACGCCGAGCAGGAGCCCGCGGGACTTGAGGTCGTCGGCGTAGCGCAGCATGCGCGCGTAGACGGCTTCGCCTTCGGACGGCGAGCGCTCGGCGCGCTGCCCGGTCGGCTCGACGATCAGCAGGAGGTACGACATCGAACGCTCCGGGATGCGGACTTCGGCCGCGGGGACGCCGATTCTGGGTGGCGTGCGCCGGGGTGTCGAGCGGTCGGGCTTGCGGACTCGCGGGTGGGGCAGGCGAACCCTACCGGGCGGGTTCGCGCGTTGGAACATCCGACGCTAGCGCGCGGTGGTTCGAGCTGTTGCTCGAAACGGTCGTTGCAGCGTCGAGTCGGTTCCCACGAGGAGGGTCGTATGGTCCGAGTCGAATACCGCGCCGAACCGCAGCGTCCGAATGCGCCGCGTGTCGTCGCCTGGTCCGGGGCGTTCGCGCTCCATGTCGTCGTGCTGGGGGTGTTGATCGCGCCGATCGCGCGGCCGTTGATCGTCGAGCCGCGGGTCGAGCCGCCGAACGAGCCGATGTGGGTCGATTGGCCGGCGCGTCCGGTCGCGACACCCGTGATCGAGCCGATCGTGCGGCCGGTCGTGCTGCGGCCGAGGCCCGATCGCGCTCGCGCGACGCCGGTCGAGGTCGTCCAGCCGATCTTCGAGCGAGCCGCGTTCGCCGAGCCGGTAGCCGAGCTGCCCGACGTGCCCGTGTCGGATGCAGCGCCGGCCGAGAGCGCCGTCTTCGCGCCGGCCTCGGCGCGCCTCACGCCGACCGAGGCGCCGCACCCACGCTACCCGTCGCTCGGTCTGCGGCGGAAGCTCGAGGGTACGGTGCTGCTGCGCGTCGAAGTCGCAGCCGACGGCTCACCGCGCGACGTCACGGTCGAGCGATCGAGCGGACACCGCGTGCTCGACGACGCCGCGCGCCGCCAGGTCCTCGAGCACTGGCACTTCGCACCGGCGATGCGCGGCGGCGTCGCGGTCCCCGCAATCGGCCTGCTACCGATCCAGTTCCGCCTGACCTCCGCCTAGCGAAAACCGAAAAAGGGGTCAGAGGAAATTAACGTTTGAAACGTTAATTTCCTCTGACCCCTTTTTGCTGTCAGGGCTTGCCTTCGGAGAGCTTGCGCAGGCGGGCGAGCGCTTCGGCCTGGATCTGGCGGACGCGCTCGCGCGTGATGCCGAGCGCCGCCGCGACCTCGGCCAGTGACTCGATGCCGCGGTCGCGCAGACCGTAGCGGCGCACGAGCACTTCGACCTGACGCGGCGTGAGACGCGAGAGCCAGCGCTCGAGCCGCGGATCGGCCGCGGCTTCGGCGAGCAGCGCCGCCGCAGGCTCGTCGTCGTGCGCCCATTCGGAATGGTCGCTGCTTTCCGCGTCGAGCGAGCGCACGCGTTCCTGGTAAGAGAACAGACGCGCGACGTCTTCCTGCGGTTTGCCGAGCGCACGCGCGAGCTCGTCGAGGTGCGGCGGGCGACCGAGCGTCACGCCGAGCTCGCGATTCGCGCGGAGCACCTGTGCGAGGTCGCGCACCACCTGGACCGGCAGCCGCACGGTACGCCCATGCGCGACCAGGCCACGATCGATCGCTTGGCGAATCCACCACATCGCGTAGGTCGAGAAGCGGAAGCCCCGCTCCGGGTCGAAGAGCTCGGCGGCGCGGATGAGACCGAGGTTGCCTTCGGCGATGAGGTCCTGCAGCGAAAGACCGCGGCCGACGTAGCGACGCGCGGCGTGCACGACGAGTCGCAGATTCGCCTCGACGAGATGCTGCCGCGCCTCGCCGTCGCCGGCGCGCAGCGCGCGCGCGAGCGCGACCTCCTGCTCCGCGGTCAGCAGCGGAATCAGGCCGATCTCCTTGAAGTAGGTCGCGGTCGAATCGCGCGTCGCCTCGTCCGGCGCGTCGATCGCGACGAACAGCTCGAAGAGATCCTCCTCGGGTAGGGCCTCGTCGGGTTGCATCGGCGTCGAACCGGGCCTCGGGTGGGACGAGAGAGGTTAGAGCAACACGTGAGCGTGGTGGCGCACTGCCGGGCGCCGTGCGTTCAGCCCGACCTGCTCATTTCCGTGGCAGGAACTGCATGGGGTCGACCGGCTGGCCGTCGCGGCGGATCTCGAAGTGCAGCGCGTCGGCGCCGCCGCCGCGACGCCCCATCTCGGCGATTGCCTGCCCCGCGCGTACGGCGTCGCCCTCGGCGACGAGTCGCTTGCGGTTGTATGCATACGCTGAAAGAAACTCGCCGGCATGCTTCACGATGATGAGCTCGCCGTAGCCCGCGAGACCGCTGCCGCTATAGACGACTTGGCCGTCGGCCGCGGCGAGCACGGCATCGCCGCCGCGTCCGCGGATGTCGATCCCCTGACGAGCGGGATCACCCGCACGGAACCCCGCGATGACGCTGCCGAGTGCGGGCCAACGCCAGACGACGCCGCCGACGGCGCGGCTCGGCGCCGGTGCGATCGCCGCAGCCGGTGCGGGCTTGGGCGCTGCCGGTGTCGCGGGCACCGACGAAGCCGGCGGCGCCGTTGGCGCGATCGCCGTGGCCTGCGCGGGCTCGGCACGCGACGAAGCGGAGACCGCGGGCGTCGTTGTCCGCGGCGCGCCGGGCGGCGGCGGCGCACGACGCGGTGCACGAATCGGCGCGCTCGGCGTTGCCGGCGTCGTTGCAACGCGCGATGGCGGCGCCGCAATCCTAGCCGGCGCTGGCGCAGGCTCGAGCAGAACCGGCGCGGCCGGCGCGGCCGACGGCACCGCATACGTGGTCGTGCGCTCGACCGGCGGCGCAGTCCGCGGCAACGCCCGGCTCGCGCCCGAAAGTGCGAGCCGCTGTCCCGGATAGATCGTGTACGGCGGCGAGAGCGCGTTCCAGCGCGCCAGCTCGTCCAGCGAGACGCCGTGCTCGAACGCAATGCCGTGCAGCGTGTCCCCGCGCGCGACGATGTGCTCGCGCACGCGTGGCGGCGGCGACGGCGCGCGCGGGGTCGTGCGTACCGGCTTCGGATCCCACGAGCGCTCGACGACCTCGGCCTCGCGATACGTCGAGCAGCCCGCCAGCGCGAACACGGCGGTGACGATCGCGATTCGGACCATGACGCACATCTCAGTGCCAGTATCGCAACGCGACGATGAGCCCGACGAGCAGCGCGAGCGCGATCCAGCCGACCGGCTCGATGTAGCGGTGCAGCGCACGCTCCGCGCGTTCGCCGCCGAGCATGATGAGCCCCGCGACGAGATAGACGCGCTTGCCGCGTCCGATCAGCGCGCCCGCGAGAAACGGCAGCAGCGGCATCTCGACCGCACCGGACGCGAGCGTCAGGAGCTTGAACGGGATCGGCGTGAACCCGCCGACCAGCAGGAACCAGAAGCCATTCTCCGCCGCGACCTTCTTCACGCCCTCGAACGCGTCGACGTAGCCGAGCTTCGTGATCAGCGGCATCGCGAGCTCGATCGCGAACAGGCCGATCGCGTAGCCGAGCAGCGCACCGATCGTCGACCAGAACAGGGAGATCGACGCGAACCACATCCCGCGCTTCGGCTGCGCGAGCGTCATCGGCGCCAGCATCACCTCGGGCGGCACCGGGAAGATCACCGCCTCCGCGAACGACAGACCGCCGAGAAAGACCGGGGCCCGTCGGTGCTGCGCCCAGCGCAGTGCGAGCTCGTACAGCGGGGTGAAGACCTTCAAACGACGCCCCCGAGCAGGGGCACGAACGCGACGGCCTCGAGCATCTCGCGCGCGTAGCCGTCTTCGTTGCGGCGGATTCGCACGAGGCGCTGCTCGCCGGGCGGGCCGATCGGGGCGATCAGCACGCCGCCGGGCGCGAGCTGGTCGAGCAGCGGCTGATCGACGAGATCGGCCGCTGCCGTCACGACGATCGCGTCGAAGGGCGCCTCCTCGGGCCAGCCGAGCCGCCCGTCGGCGTGCTTCGCCTTGACGTTCGCATAGCCCGCGTGGAGGAAGCGGCGACGCGACTGGCGCAGCAGCTTTTCGATCCGTTCGACCGTGAACACCTGCTCGACCAGCTGCGAAAGCACGGCGGCCTGATAGCCCGAGCCGGTGCCGACCTCGAGCACGCGCTTCGGCACGCGCGGCTCGAGGATCGCCTGCGTCATCAGCGCGACGACGAAGGGCTGAGAAATCGTCTGCCCGAGGCCGATCGGGAGCGCGGTGTCCTCGTACGCACGCGACTCGAGCCCCTCGTCGACGAACAGGTGGCGCGGCACGCGGCGCAGCGCATCGAGCACGCGCACGTCGTGGATGCCTTCGCTGCGGAGCCGCTCGATGAGCCGATCGCGCGCGCGCATCGACGTCATGCCGAGGCCGTTCGGGTCGCGGCCGTTGCGCGTACCGCCGATCATGCGAATTCCATGTCCTTCGCGAGCCCGCTGACCCAGCCCGAGACCTTTTCGAGCGCCTGGTAGCGGGTGAGATCGACGTGGATCGGCGTGATCGAGATGTAGCCCAGCCGCACGGCGTGGAAATCGGTGCCGGGGCCGGCGTCCTGCTCGGGACCGGGCGGTCCGATCCAGAAGATCGGACGGCCGCGCGGATCGACCGTCTTGATGCACGGCTCGGAGCGATGCCGGTGCCCGAGGCGCGTGACCTCGAAGCCGCGCAGCTCAGCCCACGGCCGATCCGGCACGTTGACATTGAGGATGGTGTCGGCCGGCAGCGGATCGACGAGCAGGCGCTGCATGATGAGGAGCGCCGCGCGCGCCGCCGAGTCGTAGTGCTCGGCCTGGTGGTCGCGGCTCGCGAGCGACACCGCGATCGCGGGAAGCCCGAGGAAGCGGCCTTCCATCGCCGCCGCGACCGTACCCGAATAGATCACGTCGTCGCCGAGGTTCGACGAGTTGTTGATGCCGGAGACGACGATATCGGGCTCGTCCTCGAGCAGACCCGCGAGCGCGAGGTGCACGCAGTCGGTCGGCGTGCCGGCCACGCGGTAGTAGCCGTTCTCGAGGCGCGTGTAGCGCAACGGCCGGTCGAGCGTGAGCGAGTTCGATGCGCCTGAGCGATCGCGGTCGGGCGCAACCACCGTGACCCTGCCGATCTCGGCGAGGCCCGAGGCGAGCGCGCGGATACCGGGCGCCTCGACCCCGTCGTCGTTGCTGACCAGGACGTGCATGGGAAGCCTTGGGGAAATCGGCCAATTCTAGCTGACACCAGCGGCTGCGCCGTGTCGGCATTTGTAGGAGGGGCCTCAGCCCCGATGCGCTTCGCGAAAACCGTCGGGGCTCAGGCCCCTCCTACGGTGATTCTGCCGTCGGCGCTCGTCCGTGCCGCACGCGATTTGCTAGAGCACCTCCGAGCGCGGGCCAGAACTTACGTGACCGAAAAGGCACGTCCATCTTGCGGACCCAGACGCCACTCGACGACGCTCCTCGATCTTGAGCGAGCTCCCGATCGGAAAGCCGAAGCACGCCCCCCGTTCACGCCACCGTCGGGACCGAAGTACACCGTCCCGGTACCGTCCATCTCCGTTCCAACCGCCAACGTTGCACACGACGCTCGCTGGGCAAGGCGGATCCGCAGTCGGTTTCCCCGAGAGCATCGCGAAAGGGGGCTTCGTGCGGGTCAATCCGGCCGACTACGTCGCGGTGTAACCTTTGTCGGGCAGGCTTGTGAGGCGCGACGCCTGCTGGCGCGTCTCACCCGTGAGCGCGGCACGATCGGGTGTTGCCTCTCTCGGGAAAGCAGGCATGGATCGATTCGTTCGGGCTGTGCGGTCCGTTGCCTGGACCTTGTTCGCTGTGGCGGCGCTGTCCTCGCCCTCGGTCTCGTTTGCCCAGACCGCGGATGTGGCGACGACGGCGGCGATCGCAGACGCCGTGCTGGAGCCGGGGGCGAGCAGCACCATCACGCTCACCTTCCACAACAACGGTCCGAACGCCGCACCATTGGTGGCCGCCGGGACGCTCTACGTTGGAACCGCTGGCTCGCGCACGATCGAGCTCTTCCCGGTCGCGCAGACGCCACCCTGTCTGATGACGTTCGACGTGCTGGCGCCGCCGCCTCCGACGGTCGGCTACGTCATCGTGCAAGTCACGCCACCGGGAAACATCCCGTCTGGGGTATCGCGCTCCTGCACCTTCGGCGTCGTCGCGGCGCCAGAGGCTACCGGGACGTTTCGCGTCAGCTTCAACACGATCGTGTCCGGCGCGAGTGACCCGAACGCGAGCAACAACGGAAGCTTCGTCGACATCAGCTTCGGCAGCGTCGCCCTACCCATACCGGGGATCGGTCCCGCAGGGACGGCGGTGTTGATCTTGCTGACCGTTCTCATCGCAGCAGCATGGAGAGCTCATGAAAGCGCACGTCGTAGCGTTACTCCTGTTCGTCCTCCCTGGTCCCTGCCTCGCGCAAGCTAACCTCTTCCGACTCGAGCCAGGAGATCCGCGAGCCGGGGCCGTCAACCGCCAACCGATCGAGATCGCGGCACAGGCCGAGTATCCCGTCGAGGTCGATATTCGTGCCGTCGCGGAGCGTCCTAAGTCGATCCGCGTCGCACTTCCCGAAGGCCGTCACCTGGTCTTCGAGCAGCATACGTTCGATCCCTCGGTCGGTTTCATCGCCGACGAGCAGCTCGACGCCGTGCCCGATCCGAACGTCCCGACCGACGAGCTCGTGTTCCGCTGGTATGGACTCGCAAAGAAGAACAACGCGCAGCTCCATCTGCAGGTGACGAAGGGCATCATCTCAGCGACGGTCATCGTGCCAAACAAGATCTACTCGATCGTTGGCACCGAGCGGCGTTCATCAAGGGCGGCCGGTGGCGGGGAAAAGCGGCACATCCTGCGAGAGAGCGATCCGACTCGGTTTCCGCCGGACCTGCCAGACAATGTCGGCGCCGACGATCGTAAGGCCCTCCCATCGGACGTGCCGCGCCAGAAGTACGTCGACCGTATCTCGATCCTGGTGCTCCATACGCCGTTGGTTGAGGCCGCGATCCAGAATGGCGACCCGAACGTCAACCCGCTGCCGACGATCAATGCCCGCGTCGATGAGGTGATCGGACATCTGTCTCAGTCTTTCGGAAACGCGCTCGTCGTGCCGGTCGGCGTGTTCAACGTGCACGAGTCTGATACGAACCGCAGCGAACAGATCAACTATCCGGAGGTCAACGGGCAGGTCTGCCCGCCGACCGTTCCTGCGCCGCTATGCCAGTTCTTCGGGCATCGTGTCTTCCTGCGCAATGATGCGTTCGCGCAAGCGAGACGCAATGCCACCAACGCCGACGTCGTCGTGATGCTGGTCAATGACGCAGCGGCATGCGGAGTCGCTTACACGCAGCGCGACAACTGCGGCGTCGACGCGACTTTCGGTAGTAATGAGCCGGGTTGCACCGTGGGCGCCGGGTACAACGCGTTCGCCTATGCCGTTGTCAATTTCGGCTGCTCAGCGGCAATGCAGGATTTTGCGCATGAGGCGGGGCACACGTTCGGCATGGAGCACAACCCGGAGAACATCGGCGCCGCCCCGCCTCCGCCGTCGTTCCCCTGGTCTTTCGGCCGCTTCGTCTTCAACCAGCAGGAGACGATCATGTCGATTCGTGGAAAATTCGGAACTTGTGGCACGTGCACCAAGGCACTGCAGTTCTCGAACCCGGACGTCGGCTTTCTGAACTTCCCGGCCACGGCGTCCGGTACAGCCACGCAGTACAACGCGCGCACGGCGGCCGCGTTCGCGCCAGCGATGTCAGAGTTCCGGGGACCGACGCTCGCCGACGTCCTGTTCCGTTCCGGGATGGAGCACCTCCCCTGCACCGCTGCCGGCGCGGACTGCCACTAGTCTTTCGGGTCGGCCACGGGCTTCGGGGCCGGCTTTCCTGGCGCCAGACGCATCTGGCGCGGCCGTGATGGGGGAAATTTCTTACACGCCCTTCCGATATTCTCGGGCGACGCCGCGATGCCGCGTTCCATATCGCAGGCACCGACCGAGGCGCTGAATTGTTTCGAGACGGGCACGCGCAGCCGAAAAGAGCACGACCGAGCGCACCAGCGTCACGCCATGCCGCCCAAGCACCGCGAGCCCACGCGTGAGGAGATCGCCGAGTTCCGCGAGGCGATCGGCGAGGTCGAGCGCATCGTCGACGACCATGCCGAGCTGCGCCGCGCGCCGCCGCCGCCGATCCCGGCGCAATCGCGCGCCGACGACGCACGCGTCATGCGGGAGGCGATGACGTCGGCGCCGCCGCCCGGCGCCGCGGACGAGCTCGCCTACGTCCGCGAAGGCGCTTCGCGGAAGATCCTGCGCAAGCTCGGCGGCGGCGAGTACAGCGTGCGCGACACGCTCGACCTGCACGACATGACGGTGCCGGTCGCGACCGCGGCGCTCGCGCAGTTTCTCGACGACGCGCGTCGCGGCGACCGACTCTGCGTCCGGATCGTGCACGGCAAGGGCCTGCGTTCGGGCGAGGACGGTCCGCAGCTCAAGCGCCTCGCGGATCGGATGCTGCGGCAGCGCGGCGACGTACTCGCGTTCCGCTCGGCGCGGCCGGCCGACGGCGGAGTCGGCGCCGTGATCGTTCTGCTCAAGGGGAAGTAGCTGACGACGAACGCCGCCGCGGGCGGCGTTGCGCGGGATGCGTCCGCCGAAACGAAAAAAGGCGCGGCGACGCGGACGAAGCGTCGCCGGCCGATGCGGGCTTACTGGTTCGAGGTCTTCTTCTTCGTCGGCGGATTGATCCACACGATGTCGTGGCCGCGCATGCGCGCGTCCTGCGTGATGACCGACATCTTGTGCCAATCGACGTCGTCGTAGAAATGCGACTTCGCGAGGCCGGCGTCACTGCCGCTCATGCAGCCTCCGAGTCCCAGCATCGACACGGCAACCAGCGTTGCTGTGATCTTGCGCATACCGAACTCCTCGAGTGCTTCGGGGTGCGGGCGGTGCGCAACGCAGGCGTACCGCCCACGGAACGCACTATATACCTCACCCGCGGCCCGAGGATGGAGCCCCGCGCCAATTCGCACTATCAGATTCTTGCGGTGCCGGGAGCCCCGCTTTCGGCCGCCAATTCCCGCAACACCGTGGTCGCGTAAGTGCCCGCGGGTAGCTCGAAATGCAGTGTTAGTACGTCGTTATCGAAGCGGCGCCCGATCGTGCGCACGGCGAGCCTCAGCGCGCGCCGCTCCTGCTCGAGACCGGCCGCTTCGAGCCCGCGCACGAGCACCGGCTCGGCGTCCGCGATCGCCTGTTCGAGCGCCGCGACGGCGTCGGTCGTACGCAACGCGCCACGACCCCAGAGCGGCCCGGTCGGATGGATCGCGAGCGCGGCGACGCGCGCTTCGAGCGTCGCGTCGACCGGCTCGGGACCGAAGATCGAGCCGCGCCCGTCGAGCTGGAACACGTCGCCCGCGCGCGCCGCATTCCAGCTTCCGTCCTCGACCCGCGCCGCGAGCGCCGCGTTGAACAACGCCGAGCGCGCGGCCGAGAGGAAGATCGAACGCTCGGCGCGACCGACGCGAGCGCCCGCGAACATCGCGCGCGCCTGCTCGACGTTGCTGCCGTCGCGGCCGAAGCGCTGCTCGCCGTAGTAGTTCGGCACGCCCGCGCGCTCGATCGCGGCGATCCGCGACTCGGCCGCGTCGCAATCGCCGCGCACGTCGCGCAACACGAGTACGAAGCGGTTGCGTTCGAGCGCGCCACGTTTGAGCTTGCGCGCATGGCGCGTCACCGCGGTCACGCGGAACTCCGGATGCGCGAGCGCGGACCACTCGGGTGCGGCGCCGCGCGGCAGTTGCACCGTGTAGTGCTGGCGCGTGACGGCGTGGCGATCCTTGAGCCCCGCGTAGCCAACCGCGAACGGCGCGACGCCGGCGTACGCCGCGAGCTGGCGCGCGACCCATTCGGTGTTCGCGCCCCGCTTCTCGACCGTCAGAAACGCGTGCTCGCCCTCGCCCGTCGGCTCGAAGCCGAGCACTTCCTCGACGACGAAGTCCTCGGGTTGCGACTTGAGTGTCGCGATGAGGGGCGGCGTGCCGTGGGCGTGCGGGTGATCGGCGGGCATGATCGTCGTCGTGCACAACCGCTGTAGGAGGGGCCTCAGCCCCGACCGGCGCAGCGCTTCGAACGGAGCACCGCGTCGGTCGGGGCTGAGGCCCCACTTACGAAGTTCGATCCTCGCGCTCGAGCAGCGCGACAGCGTGGGCGGCGATCCCTTCCTCGCGGCCGGTGAAGCCGAGGCGCTCGCTCGTCGTGGCCTTGATGCTGACACGGTCGATCGTAGTCGCGAGATCCTCCGCGAGCGTCGCGCGGATCGCGTCGACGTGCGGCGCGAGCTTCGGGCGCTCGCAGATCACGGTGACGTCGACGTTGCCGATCCGATAGCCCCGCTCCTTCGCGAGCGCAGCGACGTGGCGCAGAAAACGCCGGCTGTCGGCACCGCGCCACTGCGGATCGGACGGCGCGAAGTGCCGGCCGATGTCGCCCTCGGCGAGCGCCCCGAGGATCGCGTCGCAGAGCGCGTGGATCGCGACGTCTCCGTCCGAGTGCGCGACGATCCCGCGCGTGTGCGCGATCCGGACGCCGCCGATCACGACGTGGTCGCCGTCGCCGAAGGCGTGGACGTCGTAGCCCGAGCCGATGCGCATCGTCATGCGAGCCGCTCTCCCTGCGTGATGAGGATCGCCTCGGCGCGCACGAGGTCGTCGGCCGTCGTGACCTTGAGGTTGTCGTCGGAGCCCTCGACCAGCAGCGGACGCTTGCCGAGCAGCTCGAATGCGCTCGACTCGTCGGTGACGCGCGCGGCGCGCTCGGGATCGGCGCGCGCCCAGTCGAGCGCAGAGGCGAGCTCGCCGAGCCGGAACAGCTGCGGCGTCAGCGCGCGCCAGAGCTTCTCGCGCGGCACGGTTTCGGCGACGGACTCGCCGTCGTCGGCGCGCTTGACGGTGTCGCGGATCCGCGCTGCGAGCAGCGCGCCGACCGCGTGCTTCGTGCCCTCGCGCAGCAGCCGATCGAGGTCGGCGTGCGGCAGGCACGGACGCGCCGCGTCGTGCACGAGCACCCACGCGTCGGGGCGCTCGAACTGCGCGAGCCGCGCGAGTCCTGCGCGCACCGAGTCCGCGCGCACCGCGCCGCCGTTGCAGGTCCGCACCGGCTTGCCCATGCACATGACGTAGCCGCCCCAGCGCCGGTCGCGCTCGGCCAGCGCGACGACCAGCCCCGCGACGCGCGGATGCTGCGCGAGCCGCTCCATCGTGCGCAGGATGAGCGGCTTGCCGAGCACGTTGCGATACTGCTTCGGTACGGCGCCGCCCGCGCGCAGCCCCGCGCCGGCGGCCGGTACGACGCACCAGATCGGCTTCGCCATGTTCACTCGTCCGGTGCCGGCGTGTCGGCCGGCGTCGATTCGATCACCTGGTAGAACGTCTCGCCGGGCTTCACCATGCCGAGCTCGGAGCGCGCGCGCTCCTCGACGCCTTCGCGCGCTTCCTTCAGGTCACGCACGTCGGCGGCGAGCGCTTCGTTGCGGCGCTTCAACGCCTCGTTCTCGACCCGCTGCGCTTCGACGCGCTCGCGCAGCCGCACGACGTCGGGCCGCCCGCCGGTTCCGGTCCAGAGCTTCAGCTGCAGCGCGGCGATCAGCACGAGCAGCGCGAGCGCGACCCACGGAAACAGCGAGCGGGACGGCGCGGTCACGGCCTCTGGTCAGCGGCCGAACGCCGGCAGGTTCGGGAACGCGGCGCGACCGGCGTACTTCGCCGCCGTGCCGAGCGCTTCCTCGATGCGCAGCAGCTGGTTGTACTTCGCGACGCGGTCGCTGCGGCAGAGCGAGCCGGTCTTGATCTGCGTCGCGCTGGTCGCGACCGCGAGGTCGGCGATCGTCGTGTCCTCGGTCTCGCCCGAGCGGTGCGAGACGACTGCCGCGTAGCGGTGCCGCTCCGCGAGCGCAATCGCGTCGAGCGTCTCCGACAAGGTGCCGATCTGGTTGACCTTGATGAGGATCGCATTCGCGATCTTCTTCTCGATCCCTTCGGCGAGCGTGGCGGGATTGGTGACGAAAAGATCGTCGCCGACGAGCTGCACCTTCGCACCGAGCCGCTCGGTGAGGAGCTTCCACCCGGCCCAGTCGTCCTCGGACATGCCGTCCTCGATCGTCACGATCGGGTACTTCTCGCACCAGTCGGCGAGAAAGTCGACGAACTGGTCGGCCGAGAGCTTCTTGCCCTCGCCGGTGAGGTGATACTTGCCGTCCTTGAAGAACTCGGTCGAGGCGACGTCGAGCCCGAGCCAGACGTCGTCGCCGGCGCGATAGCCCGCCTTCGCGACGGCCTCGAGGATCGTCTCGATCGCTTCCTCGTTCGAGCGCAGGTCCGGTGCGAAGCCGCCCTCGTCGCCCACCGCGGTCGCGAGCCCGCGCCCCTTCAGCACGCTCTTCAGCGCATGGAAGATCTCGGCGCCGCAGCGCAGAGCCTCGGCGAAGCTCGCGGCACCGACCGGCAGCACCATGAACTCCTGGATGTCGACGTTGTTGTCGGCGTGCGCACCGCCGTTGATGATGTTCATCATCGGTACCGGCAGCGCGGCCGCGCGTCCGTCGGCGAGGTGCTGCCAGAGCGGCAGGCGGCGCGACGCCGCGACCGCGTGCGCGGCCGCGAGCGAAACGCCGAGCACGGCATTCGCGCCGAGCTTCTTCTTGTTCGGCGAGCCGTCGAGCGCAATGAGCTTGTCGTCGAGTGCGCGCTGGTTCGCGGCGTCGAAGCCCGCGAGCGTCTTCATGATCGTGGTGTTGACGTGCGCGACGGCTTTCGTGACGCCCTTGCCGAGGTAGCGCGTCTTGTCGCCGTCGCGCAGCTCGGCCGCTTCGCGCGAGCCGGTCGAGGCGCCGCTCGGTACCGCGGCGCGCCCCATGTGGCCCGATGCGAGCGTGACCTCGGCCTCGAGCGTCGGATTGCCGCGCGAATCGAGGATCTCGCGCGCGTGGACCTTCGTGATCGCCGTCGCTGCTGTCGTCATGGCTTCCGTGGCTGGTTTCGTAGGCTGGATCAGGTGCGGCGCGCGAGCAGGCTGCTGGTCGCGGATTCTGGTGAGGAGGCGCTCGAGGCTGATTCGCTCTGCGTCACTGCGGGTTCTTCGCGTAGTTGGAAGCGCCGGTCCAGCACGTGTGTGCACGATACATTTCGAGTCGCTTCGCGCGTTTCGGCTGCGAGGCGTTCTCCACCACACGCTGCTGGAGCTCGATCGCGCGCTCGAAGTTGCCCGCGGCGCAATGCGCCGCCGCGAGGGTGTCGATTGCGCCATAGAGCAAGCTCGCCTCGACCTTGCGCTCCTCGTTGTCCGCGACGACCGACTCGGCGAGGGCGACAGCACGCGCGGGATCGCGGCATCCGGCGTCGGTGGCTGTCGCGAAAACCCAGGCCACGTGGTTGGCCGACTCTTCGAACCCGTTGTCCGCCGCCCGCTGCAACCAGTGCAGCGCGAGCCTGCAGTCGCTGGGCAATCCGCCCAAACCGTCCTGGTAGAACAGCCCGAGCAGGTCCTGTGCCGGAGCGTAGTCGCCCTCGGCCGCAATCCGGAGGAAGCGCACGGTTTCCGCATCCCCGCCCTGCTCGCGCTTCGTGACCGCGACGTCGTACGCAGCGACCACATCTCCTCGATCCGCGAGTCGCTCGAGCAACACCTCCTCAGGGGGTGAAGCACTTGGGCGTCCGTTTCCGGTCGGAGGCAGGTCGACGACGTGCCAAGTCGAGACCCGCATCCAACCTGAGTTGGACAAGCCGTGTCGCTGAACGAACGTCTGGGCGGCCGCTTCGGCGACCGACCGTACCGAACGCCCGAGAGCTTTCTCTAGGTACAGAGGGACCACCACCGCTTGATAGATGTCTTCGGGAAGCCAGTCCTTTCCGCGCCGGTGCCAGTACCAGCGCTCGTTGATCGGCTGAGAATCGAATGTCGCGCTGGTCAGCGCGAAGTCGCCTTCAACGGCGACGTGAGCAAGCGCGAGGGGCTCGAAGTAGCGCCGATACAGATCACGGTTCTCGCGGCAATCACGCGCGAGAAACGTCGGCCAGGAAAACTCGAGCGGCCGGCCAGCGGGCTGCTCGAGAACGTACTGGTACCACGTGCGTTGGAGCGGGTCCCTTGCGAGCCGTGTCGCGTACGCTGCACGCTCGTCCGGCGTGAAGAGCCTCCAGTCCGGGAAATGCGTGCGATCGTTGATTGCCGGCATGAGCCCTTCCCCGTCGCAGTCGAGGAACGCTTTCCGGATCTCGGCGAACTGGAATTCGATCGCGCTTTCGTCGTCGCGCATTCCGTCGTCCTGCCCCATGGCGGGTGCGACGACGAGAAGCGTCGACAGGAACGCCACCGACACGAGTCGAGCGGACAATGCCATCACGCGGGCGCTCGCTTCGAGACGCGATCCAGCGCGACCAGCGTCTCGAGCAGCGCCTCCATCTTCCCGAGCGGCCACGCGTTCGGCCCGTCGGACAGCGCCTTGTCCGGATCAGGGTGCGTTTCCATGAAAAGCCCCGCGACGCCGACCGCGACCGCGGCGCGCGACAGCGCCGGCACGAACTCGCGCTGGCCGCCGGACTTGTCGCCCTGCCCGCCCGGCAGCTGCACCGAGTGCGTCGCGTCGAATACCACCGGGCACTGCGTCTCGCGCATCACCACGAGCGAGCGCATGTCGGAGACGAGGTTGTTGTAGCCGAAACTCGCGCCGCGTTCGCAAACCATGATGTCGTCGTTACCGACGGCGCGCGCCTTGTCGACGACGTTCTTCATGTCCCACGGCGAGAGGAACTGGCCCTTCTTGATGTTGACGGGCTTGCCGGCCTTCGCGACCGCCTGGATGAAATCGGTCTGGCGGCAGAGCATCGCCGGCGTCTGCAGCACGTCGACGACGGCCGCGACTTCGTGCATCGGCGTGTATTCGTGCACGTCGGTCAGCACCGGCACGCCGAGCTGGCGCTTCACTTCGGACAGCACCCTGAGGCCCTCTTCCATGCCCGGGCCGCGGAAGCTCTTCGACGAGGAGCGGTTCGCCTTGTCGAAGCTCGACTTGAAGATGAAGTTGATGCCGAGCTTGCCCGTGATTTCCTTGAGCCTGCCCGCGGTGTCGAGCTGGAGCTGCTCGCTCTCGACCACGCAGGGGCCCGCGATCAGGAAGAAGGGTTGGTCGGGACCGATGTCGAAGCCGCAGAGTTTCATCTTGCCGCGAGGTCCGAAGTCAGGTGGGGAGAGAGCCCAAAGGGGTCAGGGAGAGAGCCCAAAGGGGTCAGAGTCATTTGGCAGGCGCAGCGTTGCCGTAGCGTGGGGTGATCGGGCCAAATGACTCTGACCCCTTTGCCCTTTGCTGCTGAGCATCACGCCGCCGCGTCCTTCAGCCCGACGCGCTTCGCATGGTGCGCGCGCGCGGCGCGCACGAAACCGATGAACAGCGGGTGGCCGTCGCGCGGGGTCGAGGTGAACTCGGGGTGAGCCTGGCACGCTACGAACCACGGATGGTCCTTGAGCTCGATCATCTCGACCAGCAGATCGTCCATCGACTTCGCCGAGATCACGAGGCCTGCGTCCTCGAGCTGCGGGCGGTAGCGGTTGTTGAACTCGTAGCGGTGGCGGTGCCGCTCGCTGACGATCTCCTTGCCGTACAGCTCGCGCGCGAGCGTGCCGGCGCGAATTCGCGCCTCCTGCGAGCCGAGCCGCATCGTGCCGCCCTTGTCGGAGGCCTCGTCGCGGCGCTCGACGTCGCCCGCGGCGGTGGTCCATTCGGTGATCAGCGCGATGACGGGATGCGGCGTGGTGCGGTCGTTCTCGGTCGAGTTCGCGCCCTCGAGCCCGCAGACGTCGCGCGCGTACCCGACGACGGCGGCATGCAGCCCATAACAGATGCCGAAGTACGGAATGCGCTTCTCGCGCGCGTAGCGCGCGGTCTGGATCTTGCCCTCGAAGCCGCGTTTGCCGAAGCCCCCGGGCACGAGGATCGCATCGACGTCGCGCAGCAGCGTCTCGGCGCCCTTCGCCTCGATCTCCTCCGACTCGATCCAGCGCAGATTGACGCGCGTGCCCTGCTTGAGGGCGCCGTGGCGCAGCGCCTCGCCGAGCGACTTGTACGCGTCCTTGTGCTCGACGTATTTGCCGCAGATCGCGATCGTAACCTCGTTTTGCGGATGCTCGGCCGCGCGTACCGTGCGCTCCCACTCGGAAAGATCCACGGGCTTCGCCGCGAGGCGCAGATGGTCGACGACGATCTGATCGAAGCCCTGCTCGTGCAGCCACAGCGGGATCGCGTAGATCGTCTCGAGGTCGACCGCCGAGATGACGGCCTTCTCGGGGACGTTGGTGAACAACGCGATCTTGCGGCGCTCGCCGTCCGGCAGCGGCTGCTCGCAGCGGCAGAGCAGCACGTCCGGCTGGATACCGATCGAGCGCAGCTCCTTGACCGAGTGCTGCGTCGGCTTCGTCTTGATCTCGCCGGCAGCCTTGATGTAAGGCACCAGCGTCAGGTGCACGAACAGCGTGCGGTCGGCGCCGCGTTCGATGCGCAGCTGGCGGATCGCCTCCAAGAACGGCAGCGACTCGATGTCGCCGACCGTGCCCCCGATCTCGACGATGCCGACGTCGTACCCGGCCGTCGCTTCGTCGACCGCGCGCTTGATCTCGTCGGTGACGTGCGGGATGACCTGCACGGTCGCGCCGAGATAGTCGCCGCGGCGTTCCTTGCGGATGACGTTCTCGTAGATCCGCCCGGTCGTGATCGCGTTCTTGCGCGTGAGCCGGGTGCGGACGTAGCGCTCGTAGTGGCCGAGATCGAGGTCGGTCTCGGCGCCGTCGTCGAGCACGTAGACCTCGCCGTGCTGGTACGGGCTCATCGTGCCCGGATCGACGTTGATGTACGGGTCGAGCTTCATCATCGTGACCTTGAGCCCGCGTGCCTCGAGGATGGCGCCGAGCGAGGCCGCAGCGATGCCCTTGCCGAGCGAGGACACGACGCCGCCGGTCACGAAAATCAGGGGAGTCATGGGTGTGCGAGGGAGTTGCGAAGTGCGGATTCTACCGGAAGACGCCGCGGCGCCGGCACTGTCCGCGCGAGCGCCCGTAGCCGACAATCCGGCACTTTCCGGAATCCGAAGGCATGGCCCAGGCCTCTGACATCCGGCCGGTCCCGGCGCCCGCGAGGGCGCGAAGGTCGATGCTGAAGCAACTGCTCGTCGGGATCGGCGGCGGCATGGTCGTCGGCTTCGCCGGCATCTGGCTCGTGCTCGCGCTCGGCGGCGGCGGCCCGATCGCGCGCGTGATGGGCGGCGTCGGAATCGCCGACGTCCTGGCGCTCTATCTCGCGCTGCTCACGTCGATCACGGTGCACGAGCTGGGGCATCTCGTCGGCGGGCGACTGGGCGGCGCGCGTTTCCTGATGTTCGTCGTCGCGCCGCTGCGGATCGTGCGCACGACAAAAGGGCTCGAGGCATCGTTGGTGTTCAACCTGGGCGCGATCGGCGGCTTCGCAGCATCGATGCCCGATCCCGAGCGCCCGTTGATCCGCCAGCTCGTTCCGCTGATCGCAGGCGGCCCGATCGCGAGCCTCGCGCTCGCGTTCGGTGCGGCGCTGCTCGCACCGGCGCTGTCGGGCCGCGCCGAGGTCTGGTGCGGCGTGCTCGCGGCGATCTCGGCGCTGCTCTTCCTCGTTTCGGCGATACCGACGCGGATCGGCGGCATGTGGTCCGACGGACGTCAGCTCCTCGACATCGCACGCGGCGGCCGCGGCGTCGAGCAACGCTGCCTCGTCACGCAGCTCTACATGGAGAACCACGCGGGCGTGAGACCGCGCGACGTCGACCCGCGCAGACTCGCGCAGGCGCTCGACGAGGTACCCGGCGACATCCTGTTCGACATCGGCACGTTCGCGCACGCGTACGCGGCTGCACTCGACGCGGGCCGCATCGACGAGGCCGGCCGCTGGCTCGATCGCATCGAGGACGTGTTCGAGCGCTATCCGATGGGTTTCCGCCAGGCCCTCGCGCTCGAGCTCGCATACTTCGAAGCGGCGCACCGCGGCAACGCCGAGCGCGCCCGGGCGTGGCTCGCACACGCACGCGGCGGCATCACCGAGCCTTCGCGCGTCGCGCTCGCCGACGCGGCGCTCGCGCTGGTCGAGCGACGCGACGGCGACGCGCGCGCGGCGCTCGCCCGCTGTCGCGCCGCGTTGCGCGCCCCGACCTCGCCGGGGACGGCGGCGATGACTGCTGATCAGGTCAGCGCCCTCGAAGCGAAGCTCGCGACCGCTGCGGCTTGACCGTCGCGGCATCGGCCGCCATCCTGCCCGCCCGATTCCGTTCGCCGTCCGTTCTCCATGACGTCTCGCTACACCGCCCAGGACATCGAAGTCCTCTCCGGCCTCGAACCCGTCAAGCGCCGGCCGGGGATGTACACCGACACGACGCGGCCCAACCACCTCGCGCAGGAGGTGGTCGACAACTCGGTCGACGAGGCGCTCGCGGGCCACGCGACCGCCGTCGAGGTCACGATCCACGACGACGGCTCGCTCGAAGTGACCGACGATGGCCGCGGCATGCCGGTCGACGTGCACCCGGACGAGAAGATCCCGGGCGTCGAGCTCATCATGACGAGGCTGCACGCGGGCGGAAAATTCTCGAACAAGAACTACCAGTTCTCGGGTGGTCTGCACGGCGTCGGCGTCTCGGTCGTCAACGCGCTGTCGTCGAAGGTCGAGGTCACGATCCGGCGCGACGGTGCTGAATACCGCATGGATTTCGCGCGCGGCGACCGCGCGACGCCGCTCACGCAGGTCGGTTCGGTCGCGAAGCGCCAGACCGGCACGCGCGTGCGTTTCTGGCCCGAAGCGAAGTACTTCGATTCGCCGAAGTTCTCGCTGCCGAGGTTGAAGCACGTGCTGCGGGCGAAGGCGGTGCTGTGCCCCGGCCTCACCATGCGCATGCACGACGTCGCGAGCGGCGAGCGCGCCGAGTGGCGCTACGAGGACGGGCTCGTCGACTACATGAAGTCGATGCTGAACGGCCTCGAGTACCTTCCGCCCGAGCTGTTTCGCCACACGCTCAAGCGCGAACACGAGCAGGTCGACTTCGCGCTCGCCTGGGTGCCCGAGGGCGAGCTCGTGCAGGAGAGCTACGTCAACCTCATCCCGACCGCGCAGCACGGCACGCACGTCAACGGCCTGCGCTCCGGCATCACCGAAGCGGTGCGCGAGTTCTGCGATTTCCGCAATCTGCTCCCGCGCGGGCTCAAGCTCGCACCGGAAGACGTCTACGACCGGCTCTCGTTCATCGTCTCGCTGAAGCTCGCCGATCCGCAGTTCTCGGGACAGACGAAGGAGCGGCTCTCGTCGCGCACCGCGGCGGGTTTCGTCGAGGGCGCCGCGCACGACGCGTTCTCGCTCTGGCTGAACCAGCACATCGAGCTCGGCACGCGCATCGCGCAGCTCGCGATCGAGCGCGCGCAGGTCAGGCTCAAGCAGGAAAAGATCGTCGTTCGAAAGAAGGTCACGCAGGGCCCCGCGCTGCCGGGCAAGCTCGCGGACTGCGCCTCGACCGATCTTTCGCGCACGGAGCTCTTCATCGTCGAGGGCGACTCGGCCGGCGGCTCGGCCAAGCAGGCGCGCGACAAGGACTTCCAGGCGATCCTGCCGCTGCGCGGCAAGATCCTCAACACCTGGGAAGTCGAGTCGAACGCGGTGCTCGCCTCGGCCGAGGTGCACGATCTCGCGGTCGCGATCGGCTGCGATCCCGGCTCCGATCGCATCGACGGGTTGCGTTACGGCAAGGTCATCATCCTCGCCGACGCCGACTCCGACGGGCTCCACATCGCGACGCTGATCTCGGCGCTGTTCCTGCGCCACTTCCCGGGGCTGGTGAAATCCGGGCACGCGTTCGTCGCGATGCCGCCGCTGTTCCGCGTCGACGTCGGCAAGCAGGTGTTCTACTGCCTCGACGAGGAGGAGAAGCGCCTGCTGCTCGAGCGGATCGAGCGCGAGAAGATCAGGGGCGCCGTCAGCGTCACGCGCTTCAAGGGTCTCGGCGAGATGAATCCGCAGCAGCTGCGCGAGTCGACGGTCCATCCCGACACGCGCCGGCTGGTCCAGCTCACGGTCGACGACGACCTCGGAACCGCGGCACTCGTCGACATGCTGCTCGCGAAGAAGCGCGCGAGCGATCGCAAGGCGTGGCTCGAGTCGAAAGGCGACCTCGCGTCGCTCGAGGTGTGAGCTCACTCACGCGCGGTTTTCTCGAGGAACTCGAGCGTCGCCGGACGGATCAGCTTCGGATCGGTCGCGAGCGCGAGCGCCTCGACCGCGTCGGCGCGGGCCGCCTCGCGCTCTCCGAGCGCGACGCTCGCCTTGGCGCGCATCGCGAGGAACTGCACGAGCCGGTAGTGCGTCGGCGAGGTGATCCGCTTCCACTCAGGGATCAATGCGTCGATCGCGTCGCGTGCTTCGCGCGCGCGGCCGAGCCCGAGCAGCGCTTCGGCGCGCGTGAGCCGCGTCAGCACGACGCTCTCGGCGTCGACCTGACCCGATCGCTCAGCGATCGCGAGCGCGCGCTCGGCGCGCTCGACGGCTTCCGCATGGCGCCCCGCGCCGTTCGCGATCGTCGCGAGCAGTGACCAGGAGCGCATCATCGACGGATCGTCCGGTCCGAGCGTGCGCTCGCGCAGCGCCCGCGTTTCCTGTGCGACGCGCTCGGCCTCGTCGAAGCGGCCGGCCTGGTAGTGCACGTACGCGAAGTTGTGCAGGATCGCCGCGCACAGCGGGTGCTCGCGGTTGCCGGGCTGGCTGCAGATCCGCTCCGCTTCCGCCAACCGCTCGATCGCCGCATCGAAGTTGCGCTCGCCGCGCTCGATCTCCGCGATGCCGGCGATCGACGACAGCAGCCGGACGCTGTCGGGGCCGAACAGCGCACGGCGGATCGCGATCGCTTCGTCGTGGACTTTGCGCGCCTCGGCGAACTCGCCGCGGCCGGCGAGCATCACCGCGAGGTTGCTGAGCGAGGTCGCGAGGTCGTCGTGCGGGTCCTGATGGATCCGGCGCCGCAGCGCGACGGATTCGCGTGCTCGCGCGAGCGCGTCGTCGGCGCGACCTACGCTGCTCAGTGATCCCGCGAGGTTCGACAGCGCCGTGCCGAGCATCGACGTCTCGGGCAGGCCGCGCGCACGCCACTCCGTCAGCGCCGGTTCGAGCAGCGCGACGACGTCGCGGTCGCGCTCGGCATAGGCGTAGATGCCGCCCGCCGAGATCCGCACCTCGAGCGACTCCTTCGCATCGCGTCCGAACACGCGTTCCGCGAGCGCGACGAGTCGGGGGATATCGGCGAGCGCCGCCTCGCGATCACCGGTCAGGAGACGGGCGCCCGCGCGCGTCAGCCCGAGCGCGACAGCGCTCTCGTGCTCGCGCTCGTACGCTTCGGCGGGCGCCGCGTCGAGGATCGCGAGGGCAGCCGGCGCGTCGCCGGTGTCGGAGACGAGCTCGGCGAGCCTGGCGCGCAGCGCGATCGCGCGCTCGTCCGCGATCCCCGAGATCGCCTCGCGTTCCGCGAGCGCGCGTTCGTGCAGACGCCTGGCTTCGTCGTACTCGGCTGCGCCTGCACTGACTTCGCCGAGCGCGTGCAGGACCTCCGCGCGCGTCGCGCGGTCGAGCGTGGTGTCGGCGTCGATGCGCTCGCGCGCCGCCACCACGAGATCCGCAAGCGTCGCGCGCTGCTCGGGCGGACGGTCGGCACGGCTCACGCCCAGCGCCTCGACGAGAAAGTCGCGCACGGCGTTCGCCCGCTTCGCCTCCTGGCGCGCGGCGTTCGCCTGGACCAGCGCGAATCCCAGACTCACGATCATCCCGATCAGCAGCAGCACGGTCAGCGCGACGCCACCGCGGTGCCGCTGCATGAACTTCCGCGTGCGATACCAGCGCGACGGCGGATGCGCGACGACGGGTTGGTGAGCGAGATGCCGCTCGAGGTCGTCGGCGAACGCCGCCGCGCCCGCGTAGCGTCGTCCCGGCTCCTCGGCGAGCGCCATCAGCACGACCTTGTCGAGATCGCCGCGCACGCGGCGCGCCGCGGTCGTGCCGGCCGCCTGTGCGAGCTGCGTGGACGGCGCCCGGATCGCGTCGCGCCGCGGGCGCGCGCCGGTGACCAGCTCGTAGGTGAGGACCCCGAGCGCGTAGACGTCGGTCGCGGTCGAGATGTCGCCGCCCGCGAACTGCTCGGGCGCCGCGTATTCGGGCGTCATCGGCGCGGCGCCGCTGCGCGTCGTCTCGCCGCCTTCGGCCGACAGCAGCTTGGCGATGCCGAAATCGAGCAGCTTCGGCTCACCGTCGGCCCCGACCAGCACGTTGGACGGCTTGATGTCGCGATGGACGACCAGCGCCTGGTGCGCGGCGGCGACGGCGCGCGCGACCTTGGCCACCAGCGCGACCCGCGCGTCGAGATCGAGCGCGCGCTCGCGGCACCAGCGCGTGATCGCAACGCCGTCGACGTACTCCATCGCGAGATACGGAATACCGTCGTCGCTGACGCCGCCGTCGATCAGCCGCGCGATGTTCGGATGCGTCAGCTTCGCGAGCACCTGGCGCTCGCGCCGGAACAGCGCGAGATCGACGCTCGAGAACGCGTCGCGGCGCAGGAGCTTCAGCGCGACGCGCTGCTCGAAGTCGGCCTCCTCGCGCTCGGCGAGGAACACCGTGGCCATGCCGCCCTCGCCGATCCGCTCGACGATGCGGAACGGACCGATGCGCCGGCCGATCGGATCGGGGAAGTCGTCCTCGTCGAAGGCGTCGAGCGCTTCGACCTGCCCCGCAATGCTGCGATCGAGCACCCCGCCCGAGTCGCGATCGGCGCGCGCGAGGCGCTCGAGCTCGGCGCGCGTCGTGTCGTCGAGGCGCTGCTGCGCGAACCAGTCGGCGCGCCGCTCGGGGGGAACCTCGAGCAGCTCGTCGAACAGCGCGTGGAGTCGGTGCAGCTCGCTCATCGGTCGTCGGGCGACGTACGGAGCGCAGAGGCTATCGCTCCCCTCTCCGCCGTGGAAACCGGACGCCGGATGTCCGGCGCCCGGCGAAGATCAACAGCCTGCCGTACAGGCGCGGTACGCCGGCAGGCAGTAGCGCATCGGCAGCTCCATTCGGCACGACTCGAGGTCGGCGCGGCACTCCGCGAGGCAGTCGTCGCGGCTCGACGCGACGGTTTCGAAGCTGGTGCCGGCACCGAGGCCGATCGCGGCGAGCGCGAGCATTGCAAGAGCCTTGAGCTTCATTCGGAACTCCGTAGTTTGAGGAACAGGGTTCAGTCGCGCCTGCGCGCGGCCGGCGCGCCGCTCCGGCGCGCGGCAACGAGGACGCTGTTCGATACTTCGTTCTGACATGTCGCGCTATGCGCGGGCCCCGCGTTCCGCCTGTTGCGGCGCCCGGCGCGTGAGTGCTTCGTCCCCTACGGGCTTCCGTCGTTCGATCTTCCTCCCGAAAGCGCGACCGGCTCGAGCGTCGCGATCGACTCGAGCAGGACGGCTTCGTCGTAGCCGAAGATGCGGCGATCGCCGATCAGGGTGATCGGCACGGTCTCGGCACCGAGTGTCGCGTACAGCGCGCGTTCCTCGGCCGAGCCCACGGCATCGATCTCGTGGTACCGCACGCCCTGCCGGTCGAACAGCCCGCGCGCCTGCCGGCAGTACGGACAGGTCTTCGTTGCGAACAGCAGTACGGGCGCGTCGTAGCGTGCGAAGTACGAGCGGTTGTCGGCGGTCTCGAACGGCGGCGGCGGGAACCACTCGTGCCACAAAGCGACCGCCTGCGGCGCGCCCCACCGCCCGGCGGCGAAACAGCCGGCGAACAACGCGAGTGCGACCGCAATCGTCCGCGCGCGCGCGGTTGCGCCCGCTGCCCTTCTCTTCGTCTCGTTCCCGTTCATCGACAGCGCTGCTCCGAGATGGTCGTATCCCGAGCCGACGCGCATCCGCACCTGATCCTGACAAGCGCCGATCGCGGACAGCGGCGCTCCGCTTCCCGCAGGCGCGGCGCCGGGTGACGTGCCCGGCGCCGGCTCGACGGATCAGTGGTAGCGCATGCACTCCGCGGTGCACGCACGGTACGCCGGGACGCAGAGCGAGCCACCGCCGTCGGCGAGGCAATCCTCGTACATGAACCGACAATCGAGCAGGCACTCGCGACGGCCGTACGCCTGGCTGTCGAAACTGGTACCGGCGCCGAGACCGATCGCGGCGAAGGCGAGCAACGCAAGGGCTTTCAGCTTCATGCTTTCACTCCGTCAGGGGTTGGCCGGTTCGTGCGAAGCAGGACGCGGCGGACGTCGCGCGCGGAGCGGTTCGAGCGTCGATCCGCGCAGCGCGCACGGACAGGGACGCTCTCGGGCACGAAACGGTGACATCGCCGCAGGCGCGTGACCTACAGGAACGCGCGATACGCCGGGTTCGAGCTCTCTTCGACGCAGCCGTAACCGAGCGCGGCCACGTGCGCCGCGAACGCCGCCTCGGTGTCGGCCGGGACCTGGATACCAGCGAGCACGCGACCGTAGTCCGATCCGTGGTTGCGATAGTGGAACAGGCTGATGTTCCAGCCGGTGCCGATCGCCTGCAGGAAACGCAGCAGCGCGCCGGGGCGCTCGGGGAACTCGAAGCGATAGAGACGCTCGTCGGCGAGACCGGGCGCCTTGCCGCCGACCATGTGGCGAACGTGCAGCTTCGCCATCTCATCGTCGGAAAGATCGGTGACCGGGAAGCCCGCCTCGCGCAGCGTCGAGAGGATCACGCCACGCTCGCGCGGGTGCGAGAGCGCCAGGCCGACGAAAATGCGGGCGGCATCGCGATCGCCGTAGCGGTAGTTGAACTCGGTCACGGCGCGCGGGCCGATCGCCTCGCAGAAGCTGAGGAAGCTGCCGGGCCGCTCGGGGATTCGCACGGCCAGGAGCGCTTCGCGCTGCGCGCCGAGATCGGCACGCTCGGCGACGTGGCGCAGCCGGTCGAAGTCCATGTTCGCGCCGCTGTTGACCGCGATCAGCGTCGCGTCGCGCGCACCGGTCCGCGCCGCCCAGCGCTTGAGGCCCGCAACCGCGAGCGCGCCGGCCGGCTCGACGATCGCGCGGGTGTCCTCGAACACGTCGCGGATCGCGGCGCAGATCTCGTCGGTCGAGACGAGCACGACCTCGTCGACGTAGCGCCGCGCGAGCCGAAAGGGTTCCGCGCCGATCTCGCGAACCGCAACGCCGTCGGCGAATCCGCCGACCCGCGGCAGCTTCACGCGATGTCCCGCCGCAAGCGCCGCGTGCAGCGTCGGCGCATCGACGGGTTCGACCCCGACGACGCGGATCGACGGATAGAGCGAGCGCACGTACGCGGCGAGACCCGCGACGAGCCCGCCGCCGCCGACCGGCACGAAGATCGCGTCGATCGTGTCGCCGTGACGCTGCCGCAGGATCTCGAGGCCGACGGTGCCCTGCCCCGCGATGACGTCGGGATCGTCGAATGGGTGCACGAACGTCGCGCCGCGCGCGGCCGCGAGCGCGAGCGCGTGGGTGCAGGCCGCATCGAAATCCTCGCCCTCGAGCACGATCTCGGCGCCGAGCGCCGCGACCGCGTCGATCTTGATCGCGGGCGTCGCCTGCGGCATCACGACCGTCGCCGCGATGCGGCGCCGGCGCGCCGCGAGCGCGACGCCCTGCGCGTGGTTGCCGGCGGACGCGCAGACCACGCCGCGCGCCGCCTCGTCGGGCGTCAGCGCCGCGATCCGGTTCGAGGCGCCGCGCAGCTTGAATGAGAAAACCGGCTGCAGATCCTCGCGCTTGAACAGCACCGTGTTGCCGAGCCGCCGCGAAAGCCGCTCCGCCGGCTCGAGCGGCGTCTCGATCGCAGCGTCGTAGACACGCGCCTTCAGCACGCGCTCGACGTAGGGCTCCGCTTGGGCGCCAACCTCAGCAGGCGCCTTCGCGACCACGTCCGAGGACATGTGGGAGGGGCGGAAGCCCCGACGGCGCGACGCCTCGTCGACGCGCGACGCCGTCGGGGCTTCCGCCCCTCCCACAGTGACTCCGGACGATCGCGCTCCGTCGGCGCCGATTTCGTTACGCATACGCCGCTTGGACGTCGGTCTCGAGCTCGACTTCGGGTGCAACATGGTCGAGCCAGCCGCGCGTGTCGCGCGTGCGCCCGCTGAACAGCCCGAAGAACGCGTCCTGCAGCCGCTTCGTGATCGGCCCGCGGCGTCCGTCGCCGATCTCGAGCCCGTCGATCTCGCGGATCGGCGCGATCTCGCATGCGGTGCCGGTGAAGAACGCCTCCTCGCAGAGATAGAGCGCCTCGCGCGGGATCGGCTGCTCGCGCACTTCGAGGCCGAGGTCGCGCGCCAGCGTGATCACCGTGTCGCGCGTGATGCCCGCGAGGATCGCCGCGCCGACCGGCGGCGTGAAGAGCACGCCGCGCCGCACCAGGAACACGTTCTCGCCGCCGCCTTCGCTCAGCATGCCGTCGACACCGAGCGCGATGCCCTCGGCGTATCCGTGCCGCGCAGCCTCGGAGCTCACCAGCGTGCTGTTGAGATAGTTGCCGCCGGCCTTCGCCATCGTCGGCAGCGTGTTCGGCGCCGGTCGCTGCCAGGAGCTCACGCACGCGGTGACGCCCTTCTCGAGGCTTTCCGCGCCGAGATACGCGCCCCACTCTATCGCTGCAACTGCGACCTCGATGGGCAGCCGATCGCTTGGCGCAAGCGCGAACTCGCCGAAGCCGCGGTACGCGATCGGTCTGAGATACGCGCCGCGGAACAGACGATTGACGCGCAGCACGTCGCGGCACGCCTGCTCGAGCTCCGGTGCCGTGTACGGCAGGCGCATGCGATGGATCTTCGCCGAGTCGTAGAGCCGCTCGATGTGCTCGCCGAGCCGGAAGATCGCGAGACCGCGCTGCGTCTCGTATGCGCGAATGCCCTCGAACACCGAAGAACCGTAGTGGAGGCCATGCGTCAGCACGTGCACGGTGGCGTCGCGCCAGGGCACGAAGTGGCCGTTGTGCCAGATGAGCTCGGAGGGTTTGATCGCCATGGAAGCGTCCTACTTTTTTCGGTTAGGGAGGTGATCCCCCTTGAGTCAAGGGGGCGACCGGGCGCGGAGCGCCCGGTGGGGGATGTGGGAGCAAACTAGACGGTCAAGACGTCATATCGGTTCCGGTTGCTGCGAGTTTCATCGGAGAGGCTCGGTCGCGAGCGGCGTTTCGATCGCGGCAACGTCGTAGAGGCGGGCGAGCTGGCGCAGGAGCACGGCGAGATCGCGCGCCGACGGCGCGAGCTCGAGCTCGATGCGCCACAGCGCCGCGTCCTCGTGCGCCATCGTGCGGACCGCGGCGATGTCGAAGCCGCGGCGCTGCACCGTGCCGAGGAGACGCAGAAGAGCGCCTTCGCTGCGATTCAGCGCGATGTAAACCGTGCGCGTCACGCGGCGCGGCCCTCGATCATCTCGCCGTTCGAGCGGCCGGGCGGCACGAGCGGCCAGACGTTGCTGCGCGGATCGATCTTGACGTGCAGCAGCATCGAGCCGGGCGCGTCGAGCAACCTGCGCAGCGCCGGACCGACCTCGCTGCGCTTGTCGATCGCGAACGCCGGAATCCGGAACGCCTCCGCGACGCGCACGAAATCGGGGTTGTCGGACAGGTCGACCTCGCTGTAGCGCTCGTCGAAGAACAGCTCCTGCCACTGCCGGACCATGCCGAGCGAGGCGTTGTCGAACAGCACGATCTTCACGGCGATGCCGTAGCGGTTGAGGGTCGCGAGCTCCTGCACGTTCATCATGAACGAGCCGTCGCCGCTGACGCAGACGACTTCGGCTTCGGGCCGCGCGAGCTTCGCGCCGATCGCGGCCGGAAGACCGAAGCCCATCGTGCCGAGCCCGCCGCTCGAGAGGTGCGCCGCGATCCGCGGAAATGTGCAGTGCTGCGCGACCCACATCTGGTGCTGGCCCACGTCGGCCGTCACGATCAGCCGTTCGCCGCCGAGCGCGGAGAGCTCGCGCAGCAGCGCCGGCGCGTACACGTCGTCGCCCGGTGCGTCGTAACGCCAGCGATGACGCGTTTTCAGCGCGGTGACGTGCGCGCGCCAGGGATCGATCGCGAGCGGCTGCGCGAGCGCATGGAGCGCATCGACGATCGAGCCCGCGAGCCCGACGTCGGCGTGGCGAAGCTTCGAGATCTCGGCCGCGTCGGCGTCGATGTGGATGACGCGTGCCGACGGCGCGAAGGTGTCGAGCTTGCCGGTCGCGCGGTCGTCGAAGCGCGCGCCGACGCAGACGAGCAGGTCGGACTCCTGCACGGCCCGGTTCGCCGCGGGATTGCCGTGCATGCCCAGCATCCCGAGATCGAGCTCGGTGCCGGGCGCGATCGCACCGAGGCCCTTCAGCGTCGAGATCGACGGCATGCCGGTCGCGGCGAGGAACGCCCGCACCGCAGCTTCGGCGTTCGCGATGCCGATGCCGCCGCCGGCGTAGAACACGGGACGCTGTGCCGCGCCGAGCAGTGTTCGCGCGCGCTCCAGCGCGATCGGATCGTGCGGGCGGATCGGATGCTCGATGCGCGCGACCGCGCGCTGCTTCGCGCGCGCCTGCGCGACGTCTTTCGGCAGGTCGATCAGCACCGGCCCGGGGCGACCCTCGAGCGCGATGCGGCACGCTTCGTGGACGGTGGCGGCAACGTCCTCGGCGCGGCGCACGATGAAGCTGTGCTTGACGATCGGCAGCGTGATGCCGAACACGTCGACTTCCTGGAACGCGTCGGTGCCCATCACCGCAGTCGGCACCTGGCCCGTGATCGCGAGCATCGGCACCGAATCGAGATACGCGTTCGCGATGCCGGTGACGAGGTTCGTGGCACCGGGCCCGCTGGTCGCCATACAGACGCCGATGCGGCCCGTCGCGCGCGCGTAGCCATCTGCCGCGAGCGCGGCACCCTGCTCGTGACGCACGAGGATGTGGCGGAGCCCGCTGCCGACCAGCGCGTCGTAGACCGGCATGATCGCGCCGCCCGGATAGCCGAACACCGTGTCGACGCCCTCGGCCTCGAGCGCGCGCACCAATGCCTGCGCGCCAGTCGGGGGCAGCGTCGCCGGCTCGGGCGCGGGTTTCGCGCGCGGCGCGGCGTCGCGATACGCGCCGGCGTCGGCTC